>Ga0307374_10003224_pt1 | contig 28017 bp, 26 predicted proteins | sample OX3MG_FD_202532 | JGI IMG/M metagenome (GOLD analysis project Ga0307374, IMG submission 202532) | Soil microbial communities from Risofladan, Vaasa, Finland - OX-3 | ecosystem: Environmental > Terrestrial > Soil > Coastal area > Acid sulfate soil | place: Finland: Risofladan, Vaasa | collected... | reverse complement strand
CGGCGCCCTCACTCGTGAGCTCGACACTTCCGCGCACGATTTGGACAACCGCGCGCTCGCTGACACGATGGTCGCCCATCTCTTCGCCGGGGGCGAGATCGATCAGCACAACGCGCACCTCCGGCGTCGAGAAGAGGACACGCGGACCCGTTCTGTCACTCGTATTCAGTGCCTTGACGTCCCAGCGCTCCACAGCAGACGCCCCGCTAGCCCGTCAGGCCGAAGGGCCGCTTGGGCGGACGCGCGGTACCGGACCCGCCGCTCCCCTTGTGCCCCTTGTGCCCCTTGTGCGCCTTGTGCCCCTTGTGCGTGTGTACCGCCGCGCAGGTCGATATGTGAATCGTGTCGGTGTCGAGTGTGACTGCGCCGTTCCTCGCGAGCACGCGGCCATGGACGGTGGTCCCGGTGGTGACGGTGATGCTGGCCTTGGCGAGAATGCTGCCGCGGAAGCTCGATCCGGTGCCGAGCGTCGCGGAGCTGCCGACCTGCCAGTAGACGTTGCAGGCCCGGGCGCCGTTGACCAGCTTCACGCTGCTCGCCGACGCGGTTGTGAGCGTGGAGCCCGCCTGGAAGACGAACGTGGCGTTCGACTTGCCGTGGGCATCGAGGATCAGCGTTCCGGTCAGCCCGATCGACGAGGCGGAGTTGTAGACGCCCGGGCTGAGGTTCTGGCCGCCGAGGTCTGCGGTGATCGGGGAAGTCGGGCCTTCGCCGGCGGCGGTGTTGTACCCGGTGACGAGGTCGGCCTTCGCCTGCTGCGTGACGGCGTCACCGGCGTGGTTCGTCCCGTTGATCGTGAGCGACCCGACTCCGGTCATCGTTGTCGTCGGATAGGTGCCGAGATCACCGGTGACCGTGGTCGGGCCGGTGTTGGTGATGCCCGCGCCGGCGAGGACGGCGAATCTGTTCGCGGTTCCAAGCGGCACGCCATGAGCCGCGGCGGCAGCGCCACCGACGAGCGTTACCGACATCGCGGCCGCGAGCGCAGCGACGAGTACGGTCGCTCCGGTAGCGCGGGACTTGAAGAGTTTCCTACCCGGAAGGACGTGGACGGTGAGGTACTGCATCTTTGGTCTCCTTCAGCGGTGCGTCGCTGGCGACCAGGACGGTCGCGTCAGCCGGCCTACGCCGACCTGTCTGCTGAGGGCGGACCTTCCCGCGGCGGAATCCATCAATGACCGCCGCTACTAGCTCGCCGGGCCGAATCAATGAGGCGCCGACAATCACACCCTAGCAGTTTCGACCGCGAGAGTCCGACGACGTCGAGGCAAAGGAGGATGGACGGGTGTACCGCCAGAGGTAGGTGTCTTGTTGTCTTCAGAGATTGTAAGATTGCTAAATGCCGTACAAGGCAGGCTCTGTCCACGAGGTGAAGGCGAACCTGTTTCGCGTGCTCGGCCATCCCGCGCGGGTGCGGATTCTCGAGTTGTTACGCGATGGAGAGCGTTCGGTCGGGGCGTTGCAGGCCGAGCTGGAGCTGGATTCGGGCGGAACCTCGCAGCATCTGGCGGCGTTGCGGCGGATCGGACTCGTGGCGTCGCGTCGTGACGGAAACAGCGTCTACTACCGCGTCGACGACGACGCCGTGTTCGACCTGCTTGCTGCGGCGCGCGCGATCCTCAGCAGGCGGCTCGCGACGGAGCAATCGATCCTCCACGAGCTCGAGTCGGAGTGACGGCCGCGTTTCTCCTTGCGGCCGTCGTGCTGCTCGGCACGGGCAGCGTGGCCTCCGCAGCGGCTCGAACATTCCGCGCCGGGCTTGCGGTGCAGGCCGCTGGGGCTGCGCTGGTCGGAGCCGCCGGGTTCTGGGCGCTCGCCGCCGGCACGACCGCCGGCTCGGCGTTCTCGAGCAGCTTCACGCCCCACTTCGGCATCGACGGCCTGACGGCGTTCTTCCTCGGGATGCTCGGCCTCGTCGCCGCGCCGACGCTCGCGTTCGCGTCGCGCTATCTCGACGCCGACCTGCGGGGCAGGCTGACGGCCTGCCTCACGGGCGCGTTCGTGCTCACCCTCGCCGAGGTGCTGTGCGCGCGAGACCCGCTGACCTTCCTCGCGGGCTGGGAGCTGATGACGCTGCTGCCCGCGGCGCTGATCCTCATCGGTCGCTCCGACGACGCGGCGCGCCACTCGGTCTTCCTGTACATCGCCGTCACGCACCTCGCGGGCGCAGGCACGTGGATCGCCATCCTGCTCGCCGCGCATGCCGGCGTCCTCGACGGCACGCACGTTCTCGCGCGCGGTTCGGGGTTGCAGATCGCGATCGCGCTGGCCGCGCTCGCCGGGATGGGGACGAAGGCGGGAGTGATGCCGCTGCACAGCTGGCTGCCGCGCGCGCATCCGATCGCGCCCGCTCCGGTCTCGGCGCTCATGAGCGGCGTGATGATCAAGGTCGCGATCTACGGCCTCGTTCGCGTGCTCGTGGACTGGCTGGGCGTGCTGCCGTTGTGGTTCGGAGTGCTGGTGCTCGCGCTCGGCGCGCTGTCGGCGGTCGGCGGCGTCGTGTATGCGCTCTTCCAGCACGACCTCAAGCGTCTGCTCGCGTTCCATTCGATCGAGAACGTCGGGATCATCGTGCTCGGGCTGGGTGCGTGCCTGCTTCTGCGCGCGCGCGGCGCCGATATGTGGGCGGCGCTCGCGCTCGCCGCAGCGTTGCTGCACACGCTCAACCACGCTGTCTTCAAGTCGCTGCTCTTCCTCGGCGCAGGTGCCTTTGAGCGCGCAGTCGGCTCGCTCGAGCTCGACCGGCTCGGTGGACTCCTGCGCCGCATGCCCTGGACCGGCGGTGCGTTCCTCGTCGGCTCGCTTGCGATCGCGGGCGTGCCGCCGCTCAACGGCTTCGCCTCCGAGTGGCTGACGCTGCAGGCGCTCGTGCACGTGCCCTTCTACGGAGGGCTCGGTGACGGCCTCGCCGGCGCGATTGCGCTCGCCGCGCTTGCCGCCACTGCCGCCCTCGCCGTCTTCTGTTTCGTCAAGGTCGTCGGGCTCGTCCTGCTCGGCCCACCGCGGCGCCCTTCGGTAGCGGACGCAACGGAGGTAGCGGTTCCAATGCGCGCGGCCGTCGTCGGGCTCGCCGCTGTGTGCGTCCTGCTCGGCGTCGTCCCCGGCCTGCTCATTGCGTCGCTTGCGCGACTCGCGCCGTGGCCGGTTGCGATGCAGACGACGCTCGCCCTGCATCTGCCCGGCACGGGGTCGTTGCCAACGATTGGGATCGCGATCGTGCTCGGCGTGCTCGGCTCGGCGTTCTTCCTGTTGCGTGGAAGGCGCGTCGCGGCGCCTGCGCCGACATGGGTGTGCGGGCAGCTCGTGCAGCCGCAGCTCGCGTGGACGAGCGCCGGCTTCACGAAGCCGTTGCGGCTCGTGCTCGAAGCGGTGCTGCGTCCGCAGCGGGAGATCGCGGTGCGCACCGCCGGCGGCGTCGTGCAGGAGGTCTCGTACAGCGGCCGCGTCCCGCATCTGATCGAAGAACGGCTATACGCACCGATCGTGCGATCGGGCCTCGTCGCAGCCCGTCATGCGCGGCGTCTGCAGACCGGGCGCCTCGGAACGTACGTCGGGTACCTCATCGCCCTCGTGCTCGTGCTGCTCGCCGCAGCGAAGGCAGGCGTGATCGGATGAGCGCCGCCTCGTTCGTCTCCGCAACCGTCGAACTCGTCGGCGGCCTGCTCCTCGCGCCGCTCCTGCCGGGGCTCGTCCAGCACTGGAAGGCACGGCTGCAAGGACGCCGCGGCCCGTCGCCGCTGCAGCCCTACCGCGAGCTTCGCCGGCTGTGGGGCAAGAGCGCCGTCGACCCGGCGGGCTCCGGCATCGTCTATCGGTGGGCTCCGGCGGTGGTAGCGTCGAGCCTCGCCGCTGCCGTTCTGCTCGTGCCGGTCGCCGGCCGTGCCTCCGGGCTCGGGATCGGCCGCGACATGCTCGTCCTCGCCGGCCTGCTCGCGCTCGCGCGCTTCGCGGTCACGGCTGCGTCGTGGGATGTCGCGAACGGCTTCTCGCTCATGGGCGCGAGTCGTGACCTGACGATCGCCGTCTCGACCGAGGCGACGCTCGCGCTCGCGCTCGTGGTGGGCGCACTCGTCTCGGGGACGACGAGCCTCACTGGGATGGTCGCCGGCACCGCCGGCACCGGCGTCTGGTCGAACCCCGCGCTCGCGCTCGGCGCAGCCGCGTTCGCGCTCGTCGTCGTCGCCGAGACCGGGCGGCAACCGATCGACAACCCGGACACGCACCTCGAGCTGACGATGATCCACGAAGGACCGCTGCTCGAGTACGCGGGACGCGACCTCGCATTCCTCCAGTGGGCCGCCGCCGTGCGGCACTGGGTCGTACTCGTTCTCGCGGCGCAGATTTTCCTGCCTCACACACGCAGCGTCTGGGGTCAGCTCGCGGTTCTCCCGTTCGCGCTCGTCGTCCTCTGCGCAGCCCTCGCGCTGATGGAGACGCTGAGCGCGAAGATGCGCATCCTGCTCGCGCCGCGGCTGCTCGCACTCGGGGGCGTCGCGGCGCTGCTCGGCGTGGCCTCCTGGCTGGTGCAGCTCACGTGAGCGGTGCGTTGATCTGGCTGCTGGTCGCGCTCGGGCTCGGAGTCGTGATCGTGCGGCGCCGCTCGCTTGCGGTCGGGTTCGTCACCGTGCAGGCGCTCGTGCTTGCCGTCAGCGCCGCGGATGACACGGCGGCCGCCGCCGCAGTGCTCGCCGTTCGCGCTGTCGCGCTCGGCACGCTGCTGCTGCTCGTCGTCTCGCGTACGCGCGAGCCGCGACCGGTGCGGGCCGGCATTGCGCCCATCGCGCGGGCCGGACTTGCAGTCGGGTTCGCGCTCGCTCTGACGTGGCTGATACCGGCGATCGGACTCGAATCGAGAAACGCCGAGAGGGGCGTGCTCGCGCTGATCGCCTTCGGCGTCACCGCGGCCGCGACACGGCGCGCGACGCTCTTCCAGGTCCTCGGGATCGTGCTCTGCGAGAACGGGCTCGCGCTGGCGGCGCTGCAGCTGCCCGGCGGCTCGTCCACCGTGATCGAGCTCGGCGTTGCCTTCGACCTGACGCTCGTCGCGCTCGTCGCGGTGGTGTTCCACGAACGGATCTTCGCGGAGTTCGGTGCGGGCGACACTGCCGCGTTGCGGAGCCTGCGTGAGTAGCCGCGAGCTCCTCGCCCTCCTCGTCGTCGCGGCTCCCGCTCTCGCCGCTGCCGCCACCGTGGTCGCGCCGCGGCGAGCCGTGCACCTAGTCGCGACGGTCGGCGCGATCGCGTCGGCCGTCGCCGCCGCCGTCCTCTCGGCAGTCGCGCTGAGCTCGCCCGGCAGCCCGCTTGTCGGACGATGGGTCGTCGTCGATGCCGCCGCGGGATTGCTCGTCGCCGTCATCGGCGTGGTCGGCCTCACCGCCGTTCTCGTCTCGCCTGCCTACCTCGCCGCCTCGCCGCACGGACTCGTGCGGGCCGAGCGGCGGCCACGCACGTTCTACGGACTCGTCTTCGGCTTCTGGGCGATCCTCACCGCGATCCCGCTCGCCGGCAACCTCGGCGGGGCGTGGCTCCTCGTGGAGGCGACGACCGCCGCGTCGGCGCTGCTTGTCGGCTTCGGCGGAAAGCCGCGCGCGCTCGAGGCGGCGTGGAAGTACCTGATCCTCACATCGCTCGGCCTCGGCGTCGCCCTGCTCGGCATCGTCGTCCTCGCCGCTGGGTCGTCACACGGCGGCCTCGATGCGCTCTCGTGGCGCGCACTCGAGCATGTGCGCGCCGGGCACGCGCTGGTCGCCTACCTATTGCTCCTCGCCGGCCTCGCATCCAAAGTCGGCTGGGCGCCGGTCCATAACTGGCTGCCCGACGCACACTCCGAGGCGCCCGCCCCTGTCTCCGCGCTGCTGTCGGCGGCGCTACTGCCCGCGGTGCTGCTGGTCGCCTGGCGGTCGAGCCAGGCGTTGACCCCGGTGATCGGCGCCTCAGCGGCGCAGTCGGTGCTGGTCGGCTTCGGATTGCTCTCGCTCGCAGTCGCCGTGCCGTTCCTCTGGCAGGCGATGCCGTGGAAGCGGCTACTCGCCTACTCGAGCCTCGAGCACATGGGTGTGATCGCGCTCGGGATCGGCTTCGGCACCCCGCTCGCGCTCGCCGGAGTCGCGGTGCACATCGTCGGACACGCGCTCGCCAAGGCGCTCGGCTTCTACGCGGCGACACCGCTGCTTGGGCACGAACCGCGTGCCGCCGGACACGCCGTGCGCGGGATCGGACGGACGCAGGGGCCGCTCGCCTCGGTACTCGGAGTCTCGCTCGGTGCGCTGGCCGGTCTGCCGCCCTCACCGCTGTTCGCGAGCGAGGTGCTCATCGTCGCAGGGGGCTTTGCCGCCGGCCGGCCGTGGACGGCCGCGACCGCCGCCGCGCTGCTCGCGCTCGGGTTCCTCGGGCTCGCTCACGCACTGCTGGAGACGATCGCCGGCAAAGCTCACGCGCGCGACCGCGCCGCGCCGGGCCTGCGGGGCGTCGTCCTGCTCACGGGCGTGGCCGTCCCCTGCCTGCTCGGCCTGACGGTCGCCGCGTTGTGGCTTCCGGGGAGCGCGATCGCACGCGCCCTCGTCCAGGGGATTCGATGACCTACCGCGACCGCATCGCGAGCGCCCTCGACGACGGCCTCCGCTTCGCCGGCCTGTACGCAACAGACGCCGTCGTGCGCGTCGCACTCGTGGAACCCGACGGCGCCTTGCGGCTCGAGTCGGTGGAGGTGCACGACAAGCGCGTCCCGACCATCGTCGACCTCGCGGTCGCCGCCGCATGGGACGAGCGGGAAGCCGCCGACCTGTACGGGCTCGAGTTCGATGGTCACGAGCCCCTGCGGCCGCTCGTCGAGCACGACCTCGACCTCCGTCACTGGACCGTCCCGGTGCACGGAGACGACGCGTACCAGGTCGCGGTCGGGCCGATCCACGCCGGCGTGATCGAATCGGGCCACTTCCGCTTCCACGTCGTCGGCGACAAGATCCTCCACCTCGACGCGCGCCTCTTCTACAAGCACCGCGGCCTCGAGCGAGCCGCGGAGGGACGATCGCTGCAGGAAGGGCGCGCCTACGCGCAGCGCGCCTGCGCCGCCTGCGCCGTCTCCAACTCGGTCGCCTATGCGCACGCGTGCGAGGCCGCGGTCGGACTGAAGCCGAACGCGGAGATCGCCCGCGTCCGCACCGTTCTCCTCGAGCTCGAACGCGCCTGGAGCCATCTGAACGACATTGCCGCGGTCTGTGCGGGCGCCGGGCTGGCGGCCGGAAACACGTTCTTCGCCGCGCTCACCGAACGCGCCCGCCGCGTGAACGAGCAGTTGACGGGGCATCGGTTCCTGTTCGACTCCGTTCAGGTCGGAAGGAGCGCGTTCGTGGTCGATGCGGCGGCAGTCGCGGCCGCGCGGGAAGACGTTGCGTCGATCGCCGCCGACTCGAAGTCCGGCTGGCGCGAGTTGCTCTTCAACGCGTCGTTTCAGGACCGTCTACCCGACATCGGCATCGTCACTGCCGAGGACGCGCGGACTCTCGGCGCCGTCGGGCCCGCAGCGCGGGCAAGCGGAGTCACAGACGACGTGCGCTCGACCTCGCGCCTGCTTGCCTATGACGGGTTCGTCCCGGTGGCGCCGCGACGCGTCGCCGGCGACGTCCAGGCGCGGCTCGAACAGCGCGCCGTCGAGCTCTTGCAGACCTTCGAGCTACTCGACACGCTGCTCGACCGGCCGCTCGCAGCAGCCGAAGCCACGGCTGGGAACGGCGGATCGCCGATCGGGCTCGGCCGCGTCGAAAGCCCGCGCGGCGCCACGCTCTGCGCCGTCGAACAGGACGCGGGCCGCCTGCGGCGCCTCCATCTCCGCACCGGCTCGTACGCCAACTGGCCGGTCGTCGCCCACGCCGCCGCCGGCAACCTCCTCCCCGACTTTCCCCTCATCAACAAGAGCTTCGAGCTCTGCTACGCCTGCGCCGACCGCTGATGCAGACACTGCTCCGCAACCTCCAACGCCTCCGCCGCACCGTTGCGCTGCCCGCGCCAACGCGCGGACGCAGCCTTGCCCTGCGTCACGTCGACGCCGGCTCGTGCAACGGCTGTGAGCACGAGCTGACCCTCGCCGCGAGCCCCTACGAGGACGTGCAGCGCTTCGGCTTCGGCATCGTCGCCTCACCGCGCCACGCCGACGTCCTACTCGTCACGGGAACGGTCACGACCCGGATGCGCGAGCCGCTGCTCGCCGCCTATCGCGCGATGCCCGAGCCGCGACGCGTCGTCGCGCTCGGAGACTGCGCACTCGGGCGCGGCGTTCTCGCCGACGACACCGAGATCGTCGGCCCGGTCGAGGCGGTCTTGCCGGTCGACCTACGCATACCCGGCTGCCCACCCTCGCCGCCGACGATCACGCAAGCTCTACTCGATCTGCACGACGCCGGTATTCGCGGTGACGCCGGCCCGCCGTTGGGCGGGCAGGCGCCAAGTGGTCGCTTACGGCTTCAGGGTCGCCAACAAGAGGGTCGTCGTCGGCGTCGCGGATGACATCGCACCTCGGCGCTCAAGTCCCCGCTCCCGGCGACACAGGCACGCGCGTAGACCAGATTCATACATTTCTCTTGATCTCGGCCCGTAGGTTGCATCGGTGCATCGGCTGCGCGTCCCGCGTCGTCGTTCCCGACACTCGGGGTCGGACGGGCTGCGCTCGCTCTTTGTCGTCTCGCTGCCGCGTTCGCTATCGAGCCTTCTCTACGTAGCGGCGGCGCAGTCTGTCGGGCTCGCCGAGCCGATTTGGACGAGCGACGGGGAGATCCTCAACCGCGATCGCGTGCCGCGCCGGCTTCACTGTCACGCGCCCGTGGACGAGCGTTTCACGCTCTTGGGTTCGTCTCCCAAAGTCTTCGCCGCCGCGACGGCTTATCTCGACGACCACACGGAACGGCGCGGCCACGCGTACAAGGACGTCGTCCAGCCTTTCGTCGTCGGCGGCTGGAGCGGCTTGAGCGAGTTCCGCGTCCTCAAGGTGCGGCGCAGCGTTGCGGAGGTCGCGTACGCGATGCTCAAGCGGCGATGGTGGTACCCGGCGCGCGCGGCGCGTGTGTACGAGGTGCGCCCATGGACGCTCGTGGAAGGGCTCGTTCGCGCGGACGCTGTCATCGAGGCATTGCCCGGCGAATCGCTGAGCTACGCCGACGCGATCGTCGACCCCGACCCCCTCGAGGCGGCGCTCCGGCGTCTGTATCCCGAACTGTCCTTTCCCGACGCGCGCTATATCGACCGCGGATTCATCCGCACCCGCAGGCGTCTCGAGGCAGATCGCCGCGACTCGCCTCTCTTCCGCCGCGTCGAGTCGATGGTCGCGGCCGTGCGCGAGCGCCTCGCCTACGAGGAGCCGCGCGACGCCCCTGTCGAGGCGGTTCTGTAGCGCAGGACGAGGAGCGACGTGAAACCGACGAGAAGTGTCGGCAGGATGATCACTCCGCGGTAGAGGAGCACGGCCGCAACGACGTGCGTGTGGTCGGCTCCGAAGCCGACGAGCGTCCCGATCAGGCCGAGCTCCACGAAGCCGGCGCCGGCCGGAGTGAGCGGGAGCGTGCTGATCACGCGGCCGACAGACCACGCGAGGAACGATTCCGGCAGCGGCACCTGGGCCACCGAGATCCCGACGGCTCGCAGCGACAGTTCGAAGACGAGGTACGCGGACAGGTGGTTCGCGAGTGTCGCGGCGGTGAGAGCGGGCCAGCGCCTCCGCAGGGATCCGAGCTGCTCCGAGCGCAGCTGCGCGAACCGGTCGCCGAGCCGCCGTGCGAGCCGCGGGCTCCGGAACGCCAGGACGACGAGCAGCGCGATCGCGCCGGCTGCACCGCCGCTCGCGAGGACGATGGCGAGCGTCGTTCCCGAGAGCCGGCCGGTACCAAGCACGAGGACCGCGCCGACGAGCGGATACACGAGGATCAGACCCTGGCTCCAGATCCCTGTCAGCGCCACTGCGAAGCCGGCCTCGCCGGAGCCCACGCGCAGCCGCTTCAGGAGGCCGAACGAGAGCGCCATTCCGAGCGGCGCGCCGCCCGGCAGCACCGACGTGAGCGCGGTCGATCCCTGCGTGAAGCCGAGCGCGCCGAGCCACGAGAGCTGCGGCAGGAGCACGCGCCACGGCGGCGCCGTCGTCGCCACGTCGAGCAGGGCTCCGGCGGCGAGCCCGGCGATCCACGGCGCGGAGACCATGCCGAGCCGGTGCCCGACCGCCCCGTAGCTCGCGATCCGGGGGAGAACGACGAGGAAGAGAGCGACGACGACGCCAATGCCGGCGCCGAGCTTGAGGAAGGTGCGCAGCCGCATCAGTCGAAACCGCGCTGATCGACAGGAACCAGACGGTGCTTAAGAATCCTCTCATCACCGCGGTCTAGGGTGGCGCGCGAACCGCGACCGACGGAGAAGGGATGAGCAGTGGTTCGCTGGCTGGGCATCGGAATTGGCGCGCTGACGGTAACGGTGGCCGGCATGTTCTGGATCGGGAGCGCCCCTGCGGCGGCCACTACTCCCCTCCCACTCCTCGTTCCCCAGGGAACAGCCTTCGCGATCCTCGGATACGACTGCGGCGGCATTGCGGAGCACGCCTACGCCACGGGGTTCGATACCAGCATCGACCCGGCAGCCGGGTATCCGACCGGTGACGTGTTCCTCACCACGACCTGCAGTGCCGGAGGGAAGGGTGGCCACGAGTTCACCGTTTCGGCGTGGACGAGCGATACCTGGGACCTCACAGGGGCGCTGCTGTCTCATTCGGTGCTCTCGGGAGCCCCGACGGTCGACCCCAACCTGTCTGCCACCGACCCGCCGACCGGCAACCAGCTGTACAACACCACCAACTTCGGCTGCACCAGCCAAACGGGGACCGTCCCCAGGGCCTGCCTCCAGCTGGCGCCCACCTTCACGCCGAGGCCCAGAGTGACCGGGATCTCGTCGACCCAGGGACCGGCTACGGGCGGGACGAGCGTGACGCTCTCCGGTGACGCCTTCAGTGCCGCCACGAAGGTGTACTTCGGAACCACCCCCGCTCCCAGCTTCACGGTCAACGGCGATACGTCGATAACGGCCGTCTCTCCCGTTGACGCCTCGGGCGTGAGTCCGCACACCACCGACGTGACCGTGGTCTCGGCGGGAGGCGGCAGCTTCACGAGTTCGAGCGACCGGTTCACGGCCTACGGTCGGCCGTCGATCAGCAAGGTGAGCCCGAACAGGGGACCGCTCGGCGGGGGCTACTACGTCACCGTCACCGGGAAGAACTTCGTGGGAACGAGCGGCGTCAACGACGGCGACACCCCGACCGCCTTCCAGGTCATCGACAACTCCACGCTCAGCGTGTACATCGTCCCCGGAGACACGCCCGGCGACCAGATCGGTATCACGGTGACCTCGCCGGGAGGCACGAGCCCCGCGACGGCCGCCGACCAGTTCAGCTACAACCCGCCGGCCAGAGTCGCCTTGTCACCGCTCAAGGGCCTGCCGCGCGCGGCGATCAGGGCCACGGGCGCCCACTTCGTCAGCGGGGAAAGAGTGACCGTCGCGTACCTGACGGGACTGTCCGCTCCATACCCGCCGTCGGTGACGATCTGCGCTGCGACGACGACGACCAGCGGCGCCTTCGTGTGCCACGGAAAGATCCCGCGTAAAGCGAGGGCGGGAGCCCTGGGCCTTCACTCGATCGAGGCCACCGGCTCCAAGGGCGACCTCGCCGGCACGACGTTCAACCTGAGGTAGCCGATCTCGGGGTTGAGCGTCCGACGGCGGGTTCGGCGGCCGTTTCCTGGGCGTCGAGCATGAGCTGGAGGCGGGCCCAGCGGGCGTCGACGTCTTGCTCCTCGAGGTGGTCGAGCTCTGCTGCTGTCTCGGGCTGGCTGCGCTGGAGGGAGGAGAAGCGGTTCTCCTCCGCCAGAAACTCGCTGACCGGCCGCTTGCGCTTCGAGTCGAGGCGTAGCGGCTTTGCCTCGCGGGGGTCGTAGCGGTAGAGCGGCCAGTACCCCGTGTCGACCGCGTCCTTCTGGTGGAGCATCCCGTTTTCCATCTCGATCCCGTGCTCGATGCAGTGGCTGTAGGCGATCACGAGCGCGGGGCCGGGATAGTGCTCGGCCTCCGAGAGGGCCCGCACGGCTTGGGCGTTGTCGCCGCCGAGCGCGATCTGGGCGACGTAGACGTCGCCGTAGCCGAGGGCGAGCAGGCCGAGGTCCTTCTTGCGGGTGCGCTTGCCGCCGGAGGCGAACTTCGCCACGGCGCCGCGGGGAGTGGATTTCGATGCCTGGCCGCCGGTGTTGGAGTAGACCTCGGTGTCGAGCACGAGCACCTTGACGTTGCGCCCGGAGGCGAGGACGTGGTCGAGGCCGCCGAAGCCGATGTCGTAGGCCCAGCCGTCGCCGCCGACGAGCCACACGCTCTTCTCCACCAGGCTGTCGGCGAGCAGGGCCAGCCGCTGGGCTGGGACGTCCGACCGGCCGGCCAGCTGGTGCTTCAACTCGGCGACGAGCGCCCGGGCGCGTTGCACGGCGGCCTCGTCGGACTGTGGCTCGCACAGACCCTCCTTGAGCGGGGCCGGCAGGTCGAGCTGATCGAGGAGTGCGAGAGCTTCGCGCCGTTGCTGGTCGACGCTGAGTCGCAGCCCGAGCCCGAACTCGGCGTTGTCCTCGAAGAGGGAGTTCGCCCAGGCCGGCCCGCGCCCGTCGGCGTTCTGGGCCCACGGCGTCGTCGGGAGGTTGCCTCCGTAGATCGAGGAGCAGCCGGTGGCGTTGGCTACCAGAAGCCGGTCGCCGACGAGCTGGCTCAGCAGCTTCAGGTACGGGGTCTCACCGCAGCCCGCGCAGGCGCCGGAGAACTCGAACAGCGGCTCGAGCAGCTGCGAGCCCTTGATCGACGCCGGCTCGACGAGCGTCCGGTCGAGCTCCGGCAGCGATCGGAGAAACTCCCAGTCTCGCTGCGCCCGCTCGCGCTCGGCCTCGGCCGGCTGCATCTCCAACGAGCGGTGGATCGGCTCGGTCTTCGAGAAGGCGGGACAGGCGGTCACGCACAGCTTGCAGCCCGTGCAGTCGAACGGGGAGACGGCGATCGCCAGCTGCTTCCCCGGCAGATCCTTGCCCCGCCAGGGCTTGCTCTTGAAGCCTGCGGGCGCCTGAGCGAGCAGCTCCGGCTCGTAGACCTTCATGCGGATCGCCGCGTGCGGGCAGACGAGTACGCACTTGGCGCAGTCGATGCAGATCGAGGGATCCCAGACGGGAAGCTCGTCGGCGAGCGCGCGCCGCTCGAAATGGGCGGTGTCGGTCGCGAAGACGCCGCCGGGATCGAAGGCGGAGACCGGCAGCTCGTCGCCGCGGCCGTCGAGCAGAGCCTGGAGAAACGGAGACGCGTCGGCGTGCAGGTCGAGCGGCGGCGCGCCGTTCAGCTTGCCCGGCTCGATCTCCTGCAGGGCGGCGAGGGCGGCGTCGACAGCGGCGAAGTTGCGCCGGACGACCTCCTCTCCCTTGCGGCTGTAGGTCTTCTCGATCGCACGCTTGATGGCGGCGATCGCCTCGTCGACCGGGAGCACGCCGGCGAGCGAGAAGAAGCACGTCTGCAGGACGCTGTTGACGCGTCCGGGCAGGCCGGCCTCGCGCGCGACCCGCTTCGCGTCGACGACGAAGAGGCGGAGTTGCTTGCGGGTGATGTGCTCCTGTGCAGATCGGGGCAGGCGCCGCCAGGTGTCGAGGCCGTACGGGCTCGACAGGAGGACCGTCGCGCCGGGCCGCGCCCTCTCGAGCACGTCGAGACGGGCGAGCAGCGGGAACTGGTGGCAGGCGACGAAATCCGCCTCCTCGATCAGGTACGGAGCCTCGATCGGATCGTCGCCGAACCGCAGATGGGAGACGGTTACGGCCCCCGACTTCTTCGAGTCGTAGACGAAGTAGGCCTGCACGTAGCGCCCGGCCTCGGTGGCGATGATCTTGGCCGAGTTCTTGTTCGCGCCGACAGTGCCGTCGGAGCCGAGCCCGTAGAAGAGACAGTTCACGTCCTGCCGCGCAACGCGCCAGGCGGGGTCGACGGCAAGACTCGTGCCCGAGACGTCGTCGTCGATGCCGACCGTGAAGTGGCGGTGCGGACGGACGTCGCGATCGCGGTGGACCTTCTCGCGATCGTGACGATGCGCCTGCGCAAGCTCTGTGAACACCGCCGCAGCCATCGCGGGCGTGAACTCCTTCGAACCGAGCCCGTAGCGGCCCCCGATCACGGTCTGCGGAAGGCGTCCCTCCTCGTGCAGGGCCGTGACGACGTCCTCGTACAGCGGCTCCCCGACGGCGGCCGAGTCCTTGGCCCGGTCGAGCACCGCGATCGCGCGGGTCGAAAAGGGCAGCACCGCGGTCAGATGGCGGCTGGAGAAGGGCCGGTAGAGGCGCACCGTGACGAGGCCGACTCGCTCGCCTTCGGCGTTGAGCCTCCGCACTGCCGCCTCGATCGTCGCGGTCGCCGAGCCCATCGCGACCAGCACCCGCTCCGCCTCCGGATGGCCGATGTACTCGAAGGGCTGGTACGTGCGGCCGGTGCGGTGTGCGAAGCGCAGCATCGCCTCCTCGAGCAGGCGCGGCACCGCCGCGTAGAAGGGACTAGCCGCCTCGCGCGCCTGGAAGAAGACGTCCGCGTTCTGCGCCGAACCGCGCAAACTCGGATGGTCGGGCGAGAGCGCCCGCTGCTTCGCAGCCGTCACCTGCTCCTCGTCGACGAGCGCGCGCAGATCGTCGTCGGAGAGCAGGTCGATGACGTTGATCTCGTGCGAGGTGCGGAAGCCGTCGAAGAAGTGGAGGAACGGGACGCGGCTCTCGAGACTCGTCATGAAGGCGAGAGCCGCCATGTCCTGCGCCTCCTGCACCGAGCCGCCCGCGAGAATGGCGAAGCCGGTCGGACGGGCGGCGTAGACGTCGGAGTGGTCGCCGAAGATCGAGAGAGCGTGGCCGGCGACGGCACGGGCCGCAACGTGGATGACGCACGGATGGAGCTCGCCGGCGATCTTGAACATCTCCGGCAGCATCAGCAACAGCCCCTGGCTGGCCGTGAACGTCGTCGCGAGCGCGCCACCCTGCAAGGCGCCGTGGACCGCGCCGGCCGCACCCGCCTCCGACTGCATCTCGACGATCTCCGGCACCTGCCCCCACAGGTTCCGCTCCCCGGCCGCAGACCACGCGTCGGCCAGCTCGCCCATGGTGCTGGCCGGCGTGATCGGGTAGATGGCGATCAGGTCGGCAAGCTTGTGCGCGACGCGCGCCGCAGCCTCGTTCCCGTCGACCACGACACGCTCACGCGGGAGCTGCTGATCCATGATTCAAGGCTAGAAGCGGACAAGCGCACGCTCCTGGGGGATAAGACGCTGACCTTGTCAGGGGAACTACGACGCCGATGTGCCGTGACAGGCAGTGCCGGCGCCTTGCTCCCTCAGCTCGGCTGCGGACTGAGGAGCACGATCGGGATCTCCCGGCTCGTCTTCGCCTGGTAGGCGTCGTACCCCGCATAGATCTGCGCGGCCAGCGGCCAGAGTCGCGCCCGCTCCTCCGGCGGCGCCGTGCTCGCGCCCACCGCCAGCTTGCGCCCGCCGACCTGGATCGTCGCGGCCGGGCTCGCGAGCAGGTTCAGGTACCAGGCCGGATGCGTCGGGGCACCGCCGACCGAAGCGACGACGACGTACCGGCCCGCGTCCTCGAGATAGAGCAGCGGCGTCGTGCGCTGCTTTCCGCTCTTGCGCCCCGTCGTGGTCAACAGGAGGACCGGCGCTCCCCCGCGGATGCGGCCGCCGAGACGGCCGCCGCTCGCCCGGTACAGGGCGACGTGAGCCCGTGACAGGGCCGTGAGGAGGCGCCTGTTCACGGGCTCGCCCGGCCGGCTACTTCTTCGCCTGTTTGGCGGCCCGCTTCTCCTTCAGCGTCTTCTGCGCCGGCTTCTTCGCCATGGTCTTCTTCGTGTTCTGATCCTTGTTCGCCATGCTCTGCCTCCTTCGCGTCGCCCGACGAAGCGGAGTATGGCACTAGGCTCGGAACGTGCCCACCGTCAGCCGCAACGAGCTCCGCAACGTCGCGATCATCGCGCACGTCGATCACGGCAAGACGACGCTCGTCGATGCGATGCTCTGGCAGTCCGGTTCCTTCCGCGAGAACCAGGACGTCGCCGAGCGGGTCATGGACTCGATGGACCTCGAGCGCGAGAAGGGGATCACGATCCTCGCCAAGAACACTGCGGTGCAGCACGGCGGGACGAAGATCAACATCGTCGACACGCCCGGGCACGCCGACTTCGGCGGCGAGGTCGAGCGCGCGCTGACGATGGTGGACGGCGTGCTGCTGCTCGTCGACGCCTCCGAGGGACCGCTGCCACAGACGCGCTTCGTGCTGCGGAAGGCGCTCGAGCTGAAGCTGCCCGTCGTCCTCGTCATCAACAAGGTCGACCGTCCCGACGCCCGGCCGGCGGAGGTCGTGAACGAGGTGTACGAGCTGTTCCTCGACCTCGACGCGGACGCCTCGCAGATCGAGTTCCCGATCGTGTACGCAAACGCGCGGGCCGGCCAGGCCGGGCTCGCGGCGGACGAGCTCGCGCCGGATCTCGAGCCGCTGTTCGCGACGCTGCTCGAGACGATCCCGGCGCCGAGCCACGATCCCGAGCATCCGCTGCAGGCGCTCGTCACGAACCTCGACGCGAGCCCGTACGTCGGCCGGCTCGCGCTGCTGCGGATCCGGCACGGCACGCTGCGCAAGGGCGCGCAGATCGCGTGGTGCCGTTCCGACGGGACGATCGAACAGGCGCGCGTGACCGAGCTCTACATCACCGAGGCGCTCGACCGCGTTCCCGCCGACGAGGCCGGGCCGGGCGAGATCGTCGCGCTCGCGGGCCTGCCGGAGGTGACGATCGGGGAGACGATCGCCGATCCCGACGATCCGCGGCCGCTGCCGGTGACGACGGTCGACGAGCCGAGCCTCTCCGTCACGATCGGCATCAACACGAGCCCGCTCGCGGGCACCGAGGGGACGCGGCTGACCGCGAGCCAGGTGAAGGGCCGCCTCGACGCGGAGCTCGTCGGCAACGTCTCGCTGCGCGTGCTGCCGACCGCGCGGCCGGACGCGTGGGAGGTGCAGGGCCGCGGCGAGCTCCAACTCGCGATCCTCGTCGAGCTCATGCGCCGCGAGGGCTTCGAGCTGACGGTCGGCAAGCCGGAGGTGCTGACGAAGCAGGTCGACGGCAAGCGGCACGAGCCGGTCGAGCGCGTCGCGATCGACATCCCCGAGGAGTTCATCGGCGTCGTCACGCAACTCCTCGCCCTGCGCAAGGGCCGCCTGCAGCAGATGGTCAACCACGGCAGCGGCTGGGCGCGCATGGAGTACCTCGTCGCCGCGCGCGCGCTGATCGGCTTTCGCACGGAGTTCCTCACCGAGACGCGCGGCACCGGGATCATCCACCACGTCTTCGAGGCGTGGGAGCCATGGCACGGCGAGCTGCGGACGCGGCCGACCGGCAGCCTCGTCGCCGACCGGCGCGGCCAGGCGACCGGCTTCGCGATCACGAACCTCCAGGAGCGCGGCTCGCTCTTCATCTCGCCGGGCGCCGAGCTCTACGAGGGGATGGTCGTCGGCGAGAACGCGCGCGACAACGACCTCGACGTGAACGCGTCGAAGCCGAAGAAGCTGACGAACATGCGTGCCGCGTCCGCGGACGAGACCATCCGCCTCATCCCGCCGCGGCCGCTCTCGCTCGAGCAGGCGCTCGAGTTCATCCGCGACGACGAAGCGGTCGAGGTGACCCCGGAGTCGATCCGGCTCCGCAAGGTCGAGCTCTCGGCGACGAAGCGCGCGACGCTCACCTCGCGCGCGAAGCGCGAGCGCGACAGCGTCGGCTAAGCGGTCGTCAGCTCAGCATCGGAGAGGGCGGTATGCGGGTCGTCCCGGTCGGCGTGTCGAGAACGAACCCGGCTTCGTCGACGTAACACCAGCTCCACAGCTCTCCCGGCTCGAGCGAGCGGATGAGCGGATGCGACGCCTCGCGCGCGTGCCCGGTCGCGTGCCGGCCCGGCGAGCTGTCGCAGCAGCCGACATGGCCGCAGCTGAGGCAGATCCGCAGGTGCAGCCACTCGCCGCCGTCGCGCAGGCAGTCCTCGCACCCGTCGACCGACTCGGGCAGCTCCTCCAGCGCGATCTGGTCGAGGTGGGAGCAGACCATCGTCCGAGCCTAACGACCGAAGAACTACGTCTCAAGCGTGCCTTCGCTGACGCTAGGTCAAGCTGTCGAGGAACTCGCGCGGCGACAGGACGGGAATGACGCCTCCGAGGGACAAGAGATGGGAATCGCCGCTCACGAGCGTCGCGTGCGCTGCCGCGGCCGCTGCGATCAGGTAGTCGTCGTTCGGGTCACTCGAGCGGGTTGCTGGAGGGACGCCGGGGTCTTCGACTCTGTCCGCCAACCCGCTGCGGAGAAGCGCGAGGAACTCGTCGGCCTCATCCGCAGCGAGCCGTCGGCGAATCTTCGGGCGGGCGAGCGTCCGCTGCAACTCGCTCAGCAGTAGATCGGAGACAACGAGCTCGAAGTCGCCGTCGAGCCACCTGCGGACGAGCAGCGCCGGCGCCCCGCCACGCGACAGCAGCGCCGCAACCAGGACATTCACGTCGAGAAGTGCGCGCACTAACCGCTTCGGGCTTTGTGCTGCTCCTCGACCGCGATCGCGAGCGCCTCTCCCTCGTCAATGTCGGCGTTCGCCCAAACTCGCTCGAGGAGCTCGAAGCCGAGGTCGCGGCGTAGCGCTTCCTCGATGACGTCACTGTCACGCCGTCCGGTTCGTGCGGCCTTCACCCGCACTGCACGGAGCACACGCTCGTCCAAGGTCACCGTCGTCCGCAGTTTTGGCATCACTGCATCATAGCATTATGATGCTGTTAGGCGGCACAGCGTTCAGTTCGGCGAAGGGACATACGGGACGAGACCGTCGGCCTGAAGGACACCGGTCAGAAGCAGCAGGCGGCAGAGCTCGTCCGCCCCATCCTCCGAGACGACCTCCTCGAGGGCTGCTTCGAGGTGCGCCGTCGTGCGCGGCGCGCCTTCCACCGGGAGGATCCGACCGACCGGCTCGGCTACGGGCAGGGCACGTTGACGGTGCGCGGGCGTGACGGTCACATCCGCGAACGCGAATGTCGCGGACACGCGGTCGGCCGGGTGCAACTCGGCCGGCGCGAAGTCGCGCGCCGTCTGGATCTCTCGCGCAGACCAAACCGAGGCGGGGTGAAGCAGGCTTGCGAGAACGTGGAGCGGCCCCGGCGCAGATTCCGCCGTCGCCTCCCGGGTCTGAACGAGCCACCGCTGCGGCGGCTGTTGCTCGAGCACTGCGACGGTGACCACGCCGACGAGGAGCGGCTCGCGCGCTTCGGCCGCTCCGACAACGGCCACGAGCATCCGCCAGCGTTCGGGGGCCAGGTCGTCAGCGAGCGAGACGAGGCGGCTCACCTCGTCGTCGGCCAGCCCGCTCATGACTTCCTCGACGACTGCGCGAGGCACCGTCCCGGTCCACTCGCCGAGCGCGGCCGCGGCTCCGTCGGTCGCCTCCCGGTCGGACAGGCGTAACAGCGGCTCTTCCTCCGCGAGCCGGAAGACGCTCATCGCCGCGAGAGACGCTTCCGGCCTGCTCCAAACGTCGCTCGCCGTCACCGGTCCGAGGATACGACCGGTCGGCACGCCTGCCTAGATGATTGATGTCACGAGATCGTCTGCTCGGGGGCGTGAGCTGGTGCGTCTGGGGCGCCGCGGCGGACGCTTCTCGCTGCTGGTGGCAGCGGGAAGCGGGCGACGTGGCGAAGCGCAGGCCCGGCGGAGGTCGGCTCCGCCGGCCGCAGCCGGGGACTGCGCGGCCCAGGCGTGCCAGATCGCGACCCGGACACGCGAGATGGTGGCATCAATCATCTAGTGGCCGTTTTGGACGCATCCGCGGGGAAGCGGACTCGCCGACGCGCGAGCCGCCGGCGACACCGTCGTGCTCGTCGCCCTCACGAAGGCGACGTCGACATGAAGGCGAGTATCTGCCGCGCGACCGCGTTCGGCCGAACGAGCATCGAGAGGTGGCCCGCTCCGCCGATCGTCACCAAGCGCGTGTGGAGAGCGGCGGCCGTGGCGCGGCCGCTCGCGAGCGAGTCGACGGTGTCCTCGGCGCCCCAGATCACCGCTCTCGCCACCCGGAGCCGCGCGAGCTCCGGGAGCGTCAGACCGGGGATGCCGCCGGCGGCGAGCTGCTTCAGCGCGGCGTCCGTCCCGTCCACCCGGAACGGGCGCTCGAACTCGGCGAGCGTCGCGTGCGAAAAGGAAGGCGGGGTCGGCCCCCACGCGTTGCGGAGGACGGTTCCGACCAGCCAGTCGGAGCCGGTCACGATCCGGTAGACCGCCGTGAAGTACGGGTAGACGAGGAGGTGCGAGAGCCAGCCGCGGCCCCCACCGAACGCGAGTGCGTCGCCGTCGAGGAGAACGACGCCTCCGACCTTGCGCGGCCGCGCGAGCCCTTCGGCAACGGCGACGCCCGCTCCGAGGGAGTGCCCGACGATGACGGGCCGCGCGATGTGGAGCCGCCGCTCGAATCCTTCGAGGAGCCCAAGCCAGTGCGTCATCGTGTACGGGCCACGGCGTTCGCTGTACCCGAACGGCGGCAGGTCGAGCGCGTAGACGCGATGCCCCGCGCGCGCGAGCAGCGGGCCGACCTCGTGCCAGACCCAGGATGGCTCGGCAGCTCCGCCGAGCAGCACAACCGGCGAGCCGCGCGTCCCCCACGTCCGGTAGGCGAGCAGCGTGCCGTCCGTTCGGACGAACGGGCCGTCGTAGAGCGCTGTGGCAGGCCGCATCTCCCCGTTCGTAGCGAGATCGAAGGCAAGCGCGGCGAGCGTGACGAGGAGGATGAGCGCGAGCAGCGCGAGAGCGAGTCGACGGCCCCAGCGGCGAAGGCGACTCCGGACGTGGCGCTGCTCTTCGGTCGCTGCTATTTCCGCACTCTAGAGTCCGCCGATGGCGTTCGCCGGCGGCCTTGTCCTCTCGTTCCTCTCCGCGATCGCGATCAACTGGTCGTACTCGACCCAGCACGACGCCGTCGCGGCGATGCCGGAGCTGTCGCTGCGCCGGCCGGTCGACGCGATCCGGGCGCTGCTGCGCAGCACGGCGTGGCTCGTGAGCTTCGGAGTCGAGTCCGCCGGCTGGCTCCTCTATCTCGCAGCGCTCCGGCTCTCCCCGCTGTCGCTCGTGCAGGGCGTCGGCGCCTCCGGGATCGCTGCGCTCGCGATCTTCAGCGCACACGGACACCCGAGTCGGCTGCCGCGCCGCCAGCAGGCCGCGGTCGTGGCGGGCGTGGTCGGACTGCTCCTGCTCGCGCTCTCGCTCGTGGACACGAGCGAGGCTGACCGTAAGCCATCCCCGTATGCCGTGGCGATCTGGCTCGGCGCGCTCGTCGCCGCGTCGGGAGCGCTGACCGGGGCGCGAGTGCGGATCGCGCGGGCGCCGGCTCTCGGCCTCGCTGCCGGCGCTGCGTTCGCGGCGGGCGACATCCTCTCGAAGCTCGGCGTCTTCGGCGGGATCTGGCTCGTCGCCTTCGTCCCGCTCCTCGTGGTCTACGCGCTCGGTACGGGACTCCTGCAGCAGGCGTTCCAGGCCGGCGGCGCGCTCTCGACGGCGGGGCTCGCGACGCTGACGACGAACGCGGTGCCGATCGTCTCGGGCTTCGTCCTGTTCGACGAGCCGGTGCCGGGCGGCGCGCGCGGGATCCTCCAGATGCTCGGTTTCGCCGCCCTGATCGGAAGCGCGGTGCTCCTCGCGCGGCGCCCTCGCCCAGACGACGAGCTCTTTGCTCAGCGAGGCTCGAGCGCGTAGATGCGCCCGAGGCCGATGAGGAAGAGACGGCCGTCGGCGGCAATCGCCGGGGAGTAGTCGCCGTCGTTCCACTTCTCGATCAGGTGACCGGTTAGGGCGCTGACGGCGTACGTCGTTCCCGGGTGCCCGAGTGTCGAGAAGTAGACGATGCCGTTGATGACCGACGCTGCGCCCGAGATCGGGCCGTCTGCCGGGAACGCCCAGCGCTCCGATCCCGACGCGGCGTTGATCGCGTAAAAGTTGTGGTCGTAGGAGCCGACGAGGACGATGCCGCGCCACACGGCCGTCGACGCGTAGACCCATCCGCCCGTCGGGAAGGCCCAGAGCGTCTTCAGGTTGCGGGCCGAGAATCCGTACACGTGGCCGTCGATCGAGCCGACGTAGACCCGGCCGTCGGCGATCGAGGCGCCCGCGTAGAAGTTGCCGTGGCCGCCGTTCTGCCAGAGCAGGTGCCCGGTGCGCGCAGAAAGGATGTAGAAGCTCCCGCCGTAGTTGCCGACGTAGAGACGTCCGTGCTCGAGAGCCGGGGATCCCTTGACCGCCCCGCCGGCGTCGAAGCTCCAGCGTTCCCGGCCCGTCGCGGCGGCGAACGCGTAGACGTGGCCGTCCGTGTCGCCGAAGTAGACGGTGCCGTGCGCGACGAGCGGTGACGACTCGCTGTCGCCGATGGTTCGCTGCCAGCGGATGCGCCCCGTCCGCGCGTCGAGCGCAACGAGCTCGCCGTTACTCAGCTGCGCCCGCGGGCAGCTCGAGTTCCCGATGAACGTCGCGAAGACGAGACCGCCGGCGAGCGCCGGAGACGACCAGCCGCAGCGGCGCGAGTCGTAGCGCCACTGCACCTTGCCGGTCTTCGGGTCGATCGCGCTGATTCGCCCGTTGAAGTCCTCCTCGTAGAGCAGCCCGTAGCCGGCGACCGGCGGGAGCTCGAGGAGCGCGTGGCCGTAGAACGTCCACAGCCGGCGGAACGGCGGCCGCAGACCGGGCGCCGTTACCGCCCGCGTGCGGGCGTTGTCGACGCCGTACGTCGGCCACGGCAGCGACTCGTTCTGCTTCGGAGGCGCGGGCTTCGTGACCGGAGGCTTCGAGACCTTATGGTGCGGGGTGCCGCAAGCGGCGAGGAAGCCTGCCACCAGAACGACGCCGCACGCGGCAAGGCGCCATCTCACGCGCCCGGCCTCTCGCCGCTCAGATGGCTCCAGAGGTTCGAGACCATCCGCGAGATGTTCGGCCAGTGCGCGCTCGCTCCGAAGTTGAACACCCCGGCATCGAACACCGTGGAGCGACCCTTCCGGTAGATCGTCATGTCGGCAGCCTTGTTGCCGAACTCGTGCGGGATGTCGGCGAGGACGTCGGTGTCGTCGGGCGAGACGGTGTTCGGCTCGTCGATCTCGATCCCGTATTTGCCGAACGTCGCGCCGTTCGAGAGGCCTGTCCCCTTGAAGAGCCACGGCGCCGCCTCGCGGTTGACGACGTGGTACGGACGGTTCGGCCAGTTGGACTCGTTCCAGCCGACGTACTGCGCGCCGACGAGCGACGCCTCGGGCTTGCCGAGGTCACGCCAGCGGGTGCGGCCGGTCATCGTGTTGCCGTGGACCTCGACCTTGTAGAAGAAGTTGTTCGCGGAGAGGAACGCGAGGTTGCGGCCGGCGTCGCGGTACTCGGTGATGAGCTTGTAGACGTGCGACGTGACGTACTCCTCATGCCCACCGAACACGATGAGCTTGTAGCGGAGAAGCTGCTTGACGTTCTTGATGTTCTCGAGGTCGTCGTCGGAGAAGAAGTCGGCGCGGTAGCCGCTGTGCCAGTACCAGCGGAGGAAGCCGACGTCGAGGACCATGAACTGTCGCGGGAGTCCCGCGGGGACCGGCCGGCCTTTGACGTCGTGGTCGGTGAACGGATGCGTGAGGTCGATGACGTGCACGGCCGAGTTCATGTACCAGCTGTCGCCGTCGTACGCGTTGTACGCATGCCAGGTGTTCGTCGGCTCGATCACGAGCACGGGCGCCGTGCCGAGCCGCTTCGGGCGGAGGATGAACGGCGCGTAGTCGCTGTGGTCGCCCCAGGTGAGGCGCGCGACGTAGTCGCCGCTCGGCCAGTTCGCGCCGAGGTGAACCGGAACGGTCCACGCCGCGCCGCCGGCGGGACGGCGGACCGGGTGCGGCGTCGTGACGGCCTCACCGAACACGTGCTTGTCCCAGCCGGCCTTCTTCGCAACCGGCGCGTCGCCCCCACTGGCTCCGGCGAGGAAGACCTGGAGCGTCGCACGGTTCGTGACTCCTTCCCCGAGCCGGAGAAGGGCGACCTGGCCGGGCCGGTAGCTGCGCTGCCCGAACCCGGCAAGGAGCGGCGCGGAGTTGGCGGAAGCCAAGACAGAGGTGTAGACGTAGACGGACGCGGCGACGATGGCTGCTCCCGACAGGAGCGAGAGCGCGGCGAGCTGCTGCCGCCTCGCGCGGGGGCCCGTACGGAGGAAGCGGTCGCGAGAGGGGATCGGAACGGTCGTCATTGGCCTGCGGCCACAGGGTACGCCTAACGGGGGAGATGGACCTCCGACCACCGAAGTACGCTCCCCCACAGCCCAGGCTGCACATACGTCACGACCTACAAGGAGGGTAAATCTTGCATTCCCGCACAAAAACGTGGCTCATCGGAGCCGCGCTCACCGTACTCGCGGTCGCCTTCGCGGCCGCCCTCGGCGCCTCGAGCGCCGCCGCCGCGTCGCAGCACGTGACCAAGGTCAAGATCCACAAGATCTCGGGTTGCGGGTACACCGCCTCGGTGTCCGGCACGTACGAGCTCACGAAGAACGTCACGGACTCGGGCTCCACCTGCATCACGCTCAACGCCAACAACATCACGCTCTATCTCGACGGGCACACGATCACGGGCACCGGCTCGGACACGTGCCTCTACGTCGAGGGTGGCGGAACGAGCCTGAGCACCAACGAGACCGTCATCGGCGGGACGAAGCTGAAGCCGACGAAGACGGCGACGCTCACCAACTGCAAGGACGGCCTGTACGTCTACTGGACGTCCGGAACCAAGGCCAGCCACCTCAACATCGTGGCGCCGATGTCGTACGGCGTCTACGAGTACTACGCCGGCGGGATGACGTTGAGCAACATCAATGTGCCGTTGCACTCGAACACGGCCTACGGCTTCTATCTCAACTATGGCGCGGACAACGTCGTCACGAAGTCGACGGTCGACAACAACGGCTCCGACGCGTCGTTCTACGTGGAATACGAGGTCGGCGACGCGTTGACATGGGACTCCGCCAAGGACACGTACAGCACCTCCGGCAACAACGGCTACGGGTTCGAGGACTACTACAGCTCGCGGAACATCTATTCGCACGACACGTCGAAGGGCCAGTACGACGGCTTCTATCTCGACCCAGATTCGTACGGGCCCGTGACAGTGACGTACGACTCCGCGACGGGGCCGTCCGGCAACAGCAACAGCTACGGCTTCTACATCAACGGGGCGTACCAGGAGGCCGACTACGCGTCTCCGTTCCACACGCTCGTCAGCCATGACAAAGCGAGCGGGTTCCAGTACGGCTTCTACGACGAGAGCGAAAACTCGTACGCGGTCGCCGAGAAGTGGATCGACAACACGGCCGACAACTACTCGGAGTACGGGTTCTACATCTACTACCCGACCGATTACACGATGACCGGCAACATCGCCGACGCGAACACCGGGACTAAGAAGTACGACGGCGCGTCGACGTCGTACGGGTTCTACCTCTTTTACCCGTACTCGTACTACCCGTTCGCGTCATTCTCGAAGAACCAGGCCTACGACAGCCAGTACGGCTTCTACTCGGACGAGTACATGGTTGGCGGCAAGGGCAACGTCGCCAAACGGAACAAGTACAACTCGTACGACGTCGAGATCACGGGCTAGATGGTTGACGCTCCGACTGCGAGGGGAGAGCCGGCCGGCCGGCCTCCCTTCGCAGTCCTCTCCGCCCGCAACGAGGCGCTCTTCCGAGAGGTGAACGAGAACATTTCACGGCTCGAGGACCGCTTGGGCGACTCGACTCAGCAGCCGGTCTTCATCTGCGAGCGCTCGAACGATTCCTGCACCGAGCGCATCCCCGTCGACGCGGAGACGTACCAACGGGTACGCGAGCATCCGCGCCGCTTCCTCGTCCTGCCCGGCCATGTCGACGAGACGCTCGAGTCGCGTGTGGAGGCGCATCCCGGCTATGTGATCGTCGAGAAGACGGGCGCGGCCGGCGAGGTCGCCGAGCAGTCTGCGTAGACGCGCTCGTCATGGCCCCGTCGTCGGCGGCTTGCAACCGAGTCCGGCGGGAAGGTCTCGCTGATGCGGGCGCGCTGGCAGAGCTTCAAAGCGATCGTCGCGCTCTGGGTCGAGCTCTTCTCCAAGGACAAGCTCCTCACCTACGCGAGCGCGATCACGATCCAGGCGCTCATCGCCACGGTCTCGTTCGTCCTGCTCGGCGTCGGCCTGCTCGGCGCGACCGGCGACAGGGAGCTGTGGAACCATACGATCGGGCCGGCGATCCACCGCCGCGTCCTGCCCGACGTGTACCGCGGGCTCAATGCAGTCGTCCAGCACGTCTTCGCGACGTCGTCGACCGGGTTGATCGTCTTCGCGACACTCCTCTCCATCTGGAAGATCTCGAACGTCGTACGCGGAGCGAGCGACGCGCTCAACGTCATCTGCGGAACGAAGGAGGAGCGAAGCTGGAAGGTTCGGCTCCCGCTCTCGTTCGCGATCTCGACGGTGTTCATCGTCGTGATGATCGGCGCGATCGTGCTCGTCACCGCGGTGCACGGGCCGGGCGGGTGGGAGTGGCCGGTCGCAGTCTTCCGCTGGACCACCGCGATCGGGCTGATCATGTTCGCGTTCGGTGTCCTCGTGCGCGGCGCGCCGGACGCGGACCGGGAGAAGCGGTGGGCGAGCGCGGGGGCGATCCTCGCAGTGACCGCATGGATCGTCGAGACGCTGATCTTCCGCTGGTACGTGACGAGCGTCGCCGACTTCCGTTCGGCGATCGGGAGCTTCACGGTCTTCATCGTCCTTGCGGTCTACCTCTACGTCGGCGCGATCATCCTGCTGGTCTCGATCGAGCTCGACGAGCTCGTCCGCCTCGACGCCGGGCGCCCGCGCAACCGGCAGAAGCTGCTGCCGCTCGTCGCCGGCGTCATTCGCGGCGGCTAGCCGACCCGGGCGAGATACCCGAGAGCCGCTCGGGCGGCGTGCCAGCCGCACATGCCGTGGACGCCACCGCCGGGCGGCGTCGACGCCGAGCAGATGAAGACGTTCGGGAGCGGCGTCGTGTACGGCGACCGCCGCGCGACGGGGCGCGTGAACAGCTGTCGCAGGTCTGCGGCGCCGCCGTTGATGTCGCCGCCGACGAGGTTCGCGTTGTGCCCCTCGAGCTGCGCGGGGCTGAGCGTCGAGCGGGCGATTATCCGGTCGCGGAAGCCCGGCGCGAAGCGCTCGACCTGGCTTTCGATCCGCTCCGTCATGTCGGCCGTCCAGCCGTTCGGGACGTGGCAATACGCCCACGCGGTCTGCTTCCCCTCCGGCGCACGGGTCTCGTCGAAGAGGCTCGGCTGCGCGAGGAGGACGTAAGGCTTCTGGCTGACCGAGCCGCGCCAGGGCTCTCGCTCGGAGGCGGCGATCTCCTCGAGCGTGCCGCCGAGGTGCACGGTCGCGGCGCGGGTGCACTCCTCCGCCGTCCACGGGATCGGCCCGTCGAGCGCCCAGTCGACCTTGAAGACTCCCGGCCCGTAGCGGAAGCGCTCGAGCCGCCGGCGGTAACCGGACGGCAGCTTGTCGCCGGACATCGCGACGAGCTGGCGCGGAGTGACGTCGAGGAGAATCGCCTTCGCATCGCCGAGCTCGGCGAGCGACTCGACGCGCGTGCCCGTCTCGATCTCGCCGCCGAGCGAGCGGAGGTGCGCGGCGAGCGCGTCGGCGAGCTTTTGCGAGCCGCCGCGCGGGAACGGCCAGCCGACCGCGTGCCCGAGCATCCCGAGCATCAACCCGAACGCCGCCGTCGCGGGCTGCGTGAGCGGGAGGAGCGAGTGCGCGCTCATCCCCGCGAAGAAGCCGCGGGCGCGCGGGCCACGGAACGAGAGCCGGGCCAGCGCGGCCGCGGGCAGCCCTGCGCGGATCCCGAACCGCGCGAACGCG
>Ga0307374_10003221_pt1 | contig 28045 bp, 28 predicted proteins | sample OX3MG_FD_202532 | JGI IMG/M metagenome (GOLD analysis project Ga0307374, IMG submission 202532) | Soil microbial communities from Risofladan, Vaasa, Finland - OX-3 | ecosystem: Environmental > Terrestrial > Soil > Coastal area > Acid sulfate soil | place: Finland: Risofladan, Vaasa | collected... | reverse complement strand
AGCGCGCATCAGGGTGACCTGCCAGCAGCGCCGTCAGTTCTTCGAAGTGGTGGCGCCGCTCCTCCGGGTGGCCAACGGCAGAGCACAGGAATCCCCGTCCCTGCAAGGCGTCCTGAGTCGCCATCGCTCGGACCTGCGCCAGCATCTGGCCGTGACCTTCGGTCCGGAGATCGCGGCCCGGGGAGTCGATGCGACGGTACTGCTCGACGCGCTCGATCTGACCACCGGATGGCAGAGCTGGATCATCCTCCGCCTCGAAACCGGCCATTCCGCCTCATCAGCCGAGCAGCTCATGGCCTACGCGGTGGCCTGTACCCTCGGTTGACAGATCACGTCGACCACGGTGTCTCGTTGAACCGGTTGAGCAGTGGGCCGTTGACGCCCCACGAGATACGGGTGGCCGAGGCCGTGGCCAGATACAGGCGCCATGCCCCTTCGACGCCCAGGCCGAGGGTCCAGCAGGTGGCGGCCTTGATCGGCGACACATGGCTCACCACGACCACCGTCTCGTCGCCCCTGGCCCCCTCTCCTTCGTGGGCGAACAGTTCCTCGCATGCCGAAGTGACTCTCGTGCTGACTTCGGTCAGGGTCTCACCACCGGGGGGCCGGTAACCCGGGTCCGATCGCCATCGCGTCCACACCTGATCCGGAACCGCGGTCAGCGGGCGGCCGTCGAACTCGCCGTAGTCGACCTCGATCCATCGGTCATCGATCTCGATGGGAAGACCGGTGCCCAACGCCGCCGCGGTGGTGCGCGCCCGCACCAATGGGCTGGAGATCAGACGACTTGCTTTGGCCACCAACGGAGCGACGGTACGAGCCTGGGCCAGTCCCCGCTCCGTCAGCGGAGCGTCCAACCGACCCAGCAGCAAGCCCTTGGCGTTGCCGATCGACTCGCCGTGGCGGACCAGGATCAGCACGGTTCGGACAGCCGGTCGGACATGATGCTCAGTGCACCAGAATTCGGTCACACTGGGGACAGGTGGCGAACTCTTCGGGCGGCAGGTGTCGGATGCGCTCGATCTCGACGGAGGAGAGCGTCAGATGGCACCCGTCACAATGGTCGCCCACCAGCAACGCCGCTCCCACCCCGCCGAGTCGGGATCGCAACGTGTCATACCGCTCCGCCAACTCTGCCGGCAGATCGGCTGCGGATTGGCCACGGATCGCCTCCTCGGAGGCGATCGCAGCCCGGATCTCCGCCTCGGCCCCGGTGATGGCGGCCTCGAGCCGGTCCACGTCGGCGGCCAGGGCACTGGCGGCGGCCCGGTGCTCCTCCAGTAGGGAGTCGAGCGGCTCCTCCTCCTCGAGAAGGGCGATCTCCTCTTCCTCCAACTGGGCCTGTCGGATCCCCAGCTGGTGCACCTCCTGGTCCATGGCCTGCAGGTCCCGCGAGGCAGAGACCTCACCCGACTGCATCCTCTGCTCGATCACATGGCGCCGCTTGGCGAGGGCGGCGATCTGCTCCTCCAACCGCTGCTGGCGAGCGGCCAGTTCGTCCACCTGGGATCGGACCTCGGCCTCTTGGGCCTGGAGCCCGGCACGGCGGCGCTCCATCTCGCGGAGCTCCGATCGCTCGGGCAGCGTCTCCATCCGATGGCGCAACTGGTCGAGGGCGGTGTCATGGGTCTGCACCTGCATAAGGGTGTCGAACGGCTCAGCCATCGCGCCTCTCCTCGTCGAGGACCGCTGGTCCGGCCTCGAACAGCCCGGTCAGCCTACGGGCACTGGTCAGCGCTCCGGCCAGGGCCTCGTCGGTCACGGCCGAGGCCTCGTCCCAGCTGAACCAGGCCACGTCCTGACTCTCACCGGGCCGGGGCGACGGATCCCTGTCGAGGGCCGATACCAGGTAGCGGAGATCGAGATGGACGTGATCCTTGGCCCCGTTGTGGACGTCCACGTGGACCAGCACCGCGCCCGAAGGAGGATGGGCCACGGTCAGGCCGGTCTCTTCGAGGCACTCGCGGACCGCCGCCCGATCGGGTGTCTCACCGGGTTCGATGTGCCCGCCTGGCTGCATCCACCGATGGAGCCTCCGGTGGCGGTGGAGCACCACGCCGCGCCGGCCGACCACGATGGCCGACGCGGTGAGGTGGGTAGGGTCGCGGGACTCGCTGAAGGGCTCATCCAAGCGACCCAGCTCCGCCTCCACGATGGCCATCGAGAGCGACTCCCGAGCATCGATTGCCCGGTGGGTCCCGAGGATCGCTCGGAGCCCTTCGACCCGGTCCACCTCGGGCGGCGAATCGGATGCCAGGGGGATCGGATCAGGCGGACTTGCGACGCTGGCGGTGGATACGGCGCCGCTCGCGCTCGGTGGTCCCACCCCAGATTCCCTCGCGCTCCCGATTGGCCAGGGCATGCTCGAGGCAGGACTCTCGAACGGCACACTGGTCACAGATGGCCTTGGCCTCGTCGGCCTCCTCATCGGAGACCGGGTAAAAAACATCTGGATCGATGCCCCGGCAGGCTGCGTGCTTGCGCCAGGTGGCACTCATGGGAACGTCACTTCCTAGTTACTGTTGGGATCACTGGTCGAACCGCACGATGAATACTCCGGTGACCTGGGAAAATGCGGCCTACCGGCGAAAACAGGCGGAATAGACAGTATGGCTCAGTACAGACCGTGATGTCCACAACCGGCCGCGGTCCGGCCGAGGCCCGATGTTCCCTCCGCCTCAGACCTGTCATCGCCGGATGTCGTTAGGATCGGCGGACGCCGCTCCCTCTCCGGAGCCCTCAGATCGTCGTGCGAAGGAGTCCGCCGTGCCAGCTGTCCACCTGTCGGGCAAGACCATCGTGGTGACCGGGGTCACCGGCCAGGTGGCCGGTCCGGTGGCCACCGCCCTCGCCGGCGACAACGAGGTGATCGGTGCCGCCCGCTTCAGGGACGGGCCGGCGCGTCACCGGCTCGAGGAGGCCGGAGTGCGCTGCGTGCCGATCGACCTGGTCTCCGGCGACGTGGCCGACCTCCCGGCCGACGCCGACTACGTGCTGAACTTCGCGGTGGCCAAGACCAACAATTGGGAGCTCGACCTCCGAGCCAACAGCGGTGGGCTGGCCTACCTGATGGAACACCATCAGCACGCGTCGGCCTTCGTGCACTGCTCGACCACCGGGGTGTACAAGCCGCTCGGGCACCACGTCTTCGCCGAGGACGATGCCCTGGGTGACAACCATGGGGTCTGGCCCTTCCTGCGCACCTACAGCATCTGCAAGATCGCGGCCGAGGGTACTGCCCGTTGGGGCGCTGACCGGTTCGACCTTCCCACCACGGTGGCCCGGCTCTCGGTTCCCTACGGCGATCGGGGAGGGTGGCCGGCGATCCACCTCGAGATGATGATCAACGGGAGCGACATCCCCGTCCACATCGACGCGCCGAGCATCTACCACCCTCTCCACGAGGACGACATCATCGCCATGGTGCCGGGGCTGATCGGTGCGGCGACCACCCCGGCCACCACGGTCAACTGGGGTGGGGACCAGGCGGTGAGTGTCGAGGAATGGTGTGGCTACCTCTCCGAGCTGACCGGTGTGCCGGCCCGGTTCAACCCCACGGCGGAGACCATCGACAGCGTGGCCATCGACCTCGCTCGGATGCACCAACTCATCGGAACCACCACGGTCGACTGGAAGGACGGGATGCGTCGCATGGTGGCGGCCCGCCATCCCGAGCTCCTCTCGACCTGACCCGCGCCGCCCCGAGCCCGGATTGGCGAGGTGGTGGCCTCGGCGTCAGGCCGCCGGAGGTCTCGTTCCCGGACCTCCCGACACGGAGTAGATGTCACCCACCGACCATGCCGTGCCCATCGGGTCCGAGGACACCGTCAGTGTGGCCCCCTTCTGGAATACGGCAGTCAGATCGCCCCGCGGCGACGTCCAGAGCCAGCGCAACGACCCCGGAAACAGTGCTACCAGTGGGCCCAGTGCATCCCAACGCTGAGGGTCCAGGTGGTGAACCGAGCCGCCCATCTCCAGAACGAACGGGCTCCGGATGACGACTTCGGTCCGTCCGAACCGAAGACTGGACTGGTGATCGATCCGGATGAACGTGAGGGCGGGCTCGTCGAGGACGAACTCCCTCCCGCCGTCGGGGAGATCTCTGATCTGACAGCCATCGACCACGGCACCATGATCGCGCTTCCCCCCGATCACCGCACATCTCGACGTCACGCACCCGCGCCGATTCAACCGCTATGGTTCGAGCGAGCTCTCGTCGCGACGGACGTCGTCGGGCCAGAGGAGTACCGCCAACTGTGCTGTCAGTTCGACCAGCTCCTCGGCGGTCGACCGATAGCCCGAGAGCGGGCCCCCATAGGGATCGTCGACATCGTCCGCCAGGGATCGATGCGCCAATGATTCACGCGTCCGGTCCCCGTGCACCGCATCGATCCACGAACGGACTCCCTGATCGGGTCGCCGGGGTCCGTGCATCCCACCCCGTCGGACCAGCTCCTTCAACGTGAACGACTGCGGCCAGCTGGGGGGGTCTACCAGCACCGCCTCCTGGACATGGCGGCGGCTCATGCCGACCACCAGGTCTGCCTGCTCGAGCATCGGCTGGGCCAGCACCTGGCTCCGGTGGGCTCGGAGATCGATCCCATACGGAGCCATCACCTCCAGCACCTCGTCGGGCACGGCACGATCCATCGAGCGTTCCCCCGTGAGGATGCCGGCCGACGAGACCCCCACCGGATCGGCGCAGTCCTCGATTCGTGCGGCGAAGAGGGCGGCGGCCATCGGCGACCGGCAGATATTGGCGGTGCAGACGAAGAGGACGTGAACGAGCGGAGTGTATCGGCTCCATTGGCCGGGCTCGATGATCAACCGGTGGCCGTTGGTCACGACCCTGGCCCGCACCAGCGCGTACGCTCAGTCAGCGTGACCACTCCCGACCCTGTGGCACTGGTCCACGACTACCTCACCCAGCGGGGTGGAGCGGAACGAGTCGTACTGGCCCTGTCGGCGGCCTTTCCGGATGCGCCCGTCTACACCTCGCTTTACGACCCCGACGGCACCTTCCCCGAATACGCGGCCCTGGACGTCCGCACCCTTCCCATCAACCGGATGGGAATGCTCCGGGCCCACCACCGCTTGGCCCTCCCCATCCTCGCTCCCGCATTTTCGCGACTGGACGTGAATGCCGCGGTGGCCATCTGTTCCTCCAGCGGCTGGTCCCATGGGGCCCGGGTCAGTGGTCGAAAGATCGTCTACTGCTATACGCCGGCGCGATGGCTCTACCAATCCGACCGCTACCTCCGCGGATCGTCCCGGTGGTCGGCCGGCGCGCTCGCACTGATGACTGGTCCTTTGCAACGCTGGGATCAGCGCGCCGCGACAACCGCCGATCGGTACATCGCCATCTCGCATGCCGTGCAGTCACGAGTCTCCGACCTCTACGGCATCGATGCCGAGGTGATCTTCCCCCCGGTCGAGCTCGACACCGCCGGACCGACGGAACCGGTCATCGGGATCGAGCCGGGCTTCTTCCTCTGTGTCTCGAGACTGCTCCCCTACAAGAACGTCGAGGAGGTGACGACGGCCTTCGGGCAGCTGCCCGGTCAGCGCCTCGTCGTCGTGGGAACCGGTCCACTCGACCACCAGATCCGCGCCTCCTCCCCGTCGAATGTCACGGTGCTCGGTCGGGTCAGCGACGCCTCACTCCGGTGGCTCTACGCCTCCTCACAGGGGCTGGTGGCGGCATCCTACGAGGACTTCGGGTTGACCCCGGTCGAGGCGGCGTCGTTCGGCAAGCCCACGGCCGCGCTGCGATGGGGAGGCTTTCTGGACACCACCGTCGAGGGGACCACCGGAGTCTTCTTCGCCGAGCCCCAGCCCCGGCTCATCGCCGAGGCCGTCGACCGGCTGTCCCGAACCACGTGGAGCGCAGAGGTGCTCACGGACCACGCCCGGCAGTTCTCGACCGACCGGTTCGTCACCAGGATGCGCGCCGTGGTGGCCGAGGAGTTGCGGGCCGGGTGATCATCCCCGGCCGGGGATCAGGAGGCGCCGCGACCCCGGAAGATGGTGCTGGGCGTTTGCCAGAGGATCTGCATGTCCCACCAGAACGACCATGACGCCACGTAGAGGTAGTCGAGCCGGCACAGCTCGAGATGGGAGAGCTCGTTGCGTCCCGAGACCTGCCAGAGCCCGGTCATGCCGGGCCGGGCCTCGAAGCGCTTGCGGGCCCAGCCCTCGATCTTCTTGGCTTCGGACACCACGAACGGGCGGGGACCGACGAGGGACATGTCCCCTTTCCACACATTGATCAACTGCGGGAACTCGTCGAGGCTGGTGCGCCTCAGGAAGCGCCCGACCCGGGTGACCCGAGGGTCGTTCTGCACCTTGAACAGCGGCCCATCCATCTCGTTGAGATGCTCGAGCTCGTGACGGCGAGACTCGGCGTCCTCGTGCATGGTGCGGAACTTCATCATCGAGAAGGGATGCTCACCGCGTCCCGTGCGCACCTGGCGGAAGAAGACCGGTCCGGTGCTGGTGGCCTTGATGATGGCGGCCACGACGAGAAAGGCGGGTGACGCCACTAATAGGATCAGCGACGACACCACGACATCGAACGAACGCTTGCAGAAGCGGGCCCCGGCGCTCAACGAGGCCGGCGCGATGTCCAGCATGGGCAGCCCGGACAGGTCCTCGACGTGGGAGCGGCTGGTGATCAGCTCGTAGTAGCGGGGAACGATGGACACACCCACCTGGCCGGCCAGGCTCTTGAGCATCTCCGTGGTCCGCTCGGGGTGGGTACGGGAGAAGCAGACCACCACCCGGGCCACGTGGTGCTGGTTGCACAGTTCGGGGAGCTCATCGAGCTCTCCGAGCACGTCACTGTGTCCCAGCGGATTGTCGTCGACGAAACCGACGAAGTCCACGCTGGCGTGGGCACGCAGATGGCTGGACACGGTCTGGGCCAGCTTGCCGGTCCCGACCACGATGACCGGCACCGAGCCGACCGCCGCCCGGCCGAGCAGGCCGAACGCCACCACCCGAGCCAAGGGGACGGTGATCACCGCCACCAGGCACATGGAGGCGATCTTGGCCACGGTCACCGCCTCGAGATTGAAGGGATTCCGGGCCACATAGGCCACGATGGTGTAAAGGAACCCACTGATCATCAGGGCGTGGACGATGTTCCGGAGGTCGGTGAACACGCTCTTCGAGATCCGCCGGGTGATCCCGCGATAGAGGCCGTAGAAGGCAAATACGGCGATGAACAACGGGATAATGAGCAGATCGAAGAGATAGACCCGGGCGTTGTGACTGGCGGCGCCGTCGGGGTTGGTGGAGAACGCCGAGATGATCAGAGGACCGAGGAGGCCGGCGAAGGCCAGCCCGACGACGTCGGCCACGAGCAAACGCCGGAGCGCGGGTCGTCGGACCCGCTCCACTGCTCCGGCGTCGCCGACGGTGACCGTCGGACGGCGCTTGGGTGCTACCGGCTGCTGCAGGAACTCCTCGAGCTCAGGATCAAGTATCGCCATGCCGGCCGGCCTGCCCCTTCCTGTGCCGGTGGTCCGTGGGCTTTCTCTCGAACCGCTCGAACGATCAGCCACTGAAACCACGCCCGCCGCGCCCACTCATGCTAACGCTGCAACAACGCCCGGCACAACCACGAATTCCACCGGACGAGGGTGGCTGCGGATGCAACGGCGGGCGACCCCGACCGGTGGGGTGGCCCGGGTCCGCTCGTCCGAGGCGGCCTGCTCGGACCCCGCCGAACGCGGGTCGACCTCGGAGCTCCGCCCCGTCGGTTGGAGGGCTGATCCGTCGTCGTGGCATCGGCCCGACGTCGGGACGGGCGCCCTCTGTCAGGTTGATCGGGTCCGTGACCATACCCAGCTCATCGGCTCATTCGAGGCCCGTCTGAAGGACGATTGTCGAGCAGCCCGATCGATGGAGCCTGCCGACCGTCAGTGGCCGTAGTGCGAGTCGAGCACCGACATGGCATCGGCCCAGTTCCGCTCCATCCGACCGAGCAGTTCCATCAGATCGACCTTGCGACCCCGAACCACCCTGGCCAGAGCGAATTGGAGGGCCTTGGCCCCCGCGGCCAGATCCTGCAGGGATCCGGCCGCCGCCTCGGTGCCCGATCGGTCGAACCGGTTCAACCACTCCACGAACGACGAGGCCAGTTCGGCGGTGGCACCACACTGGCGGCAGGTCCCGAACGAGTACCGGTGGAACGTCTCCAGATCCTGATCGGCCAGCCAGGGCAGGTCGTGCGCCAGCCGATCCCCCATTCTGGTGACGGGATTGTCCGTCGGCCGCCGGGCCAGGTGCTCACGGGTGAGGCCCACGGCGCGCGCCACCAGCCCCGGATCGTCCCGACGGACCCGTTCGAGCCGGATGAGCTCGACATAGGGCGGGAGGTCGGGCCCATCGCCGTGGGCGCCGAGTCGGAACGCGCCGTCGAAATCGTCTCCCTCGAGCTCGTAGTACCCGGCGTTGTGGAAGTAGCCGAGCCGCCGGTCGGCCCGGTCGAGCATCTGAGGGACGACGGTGCTCTTCACATGGGCGGTCTGGTAGGACACGCCCCGGGTGTCGGGTAGGAACCACGAATCCACTTCGACCGTGCACAACCGCCCGAGCTCCAGCTGCTCGGCGACGTGGTCCACCACCGGTTTCCACACGTTCAGCTCAGAGACCTCGATGCCGAACACGGCCCGGAGATCCTCGGGCGGGAATTTGATGAAACTCCACTGGTCGCCCTCGAAGTCCGCGCTGAGCGTGAAGGCGCCGGCGGCCAGGGGGTCGAGGCCGAGGGCGTGGAGCACTTCGATCCACACGTCCACGTAGCAGTTGGTCTCCGTCCAGCTCCGCTCGACGGCATGCAGGGCATGGGTTTGGTACCGGTCGGCGGACAGGGGAAGGAGGGCGAGGGTGGTCGGACGGCACCCCGGCACGACGGTCACGGCCACAACTGCGATCGGACGGACGATGGCCATCGGTCGACGTCCACGCCGTGGCGGTGCAGGAGGGCCAAGGTGATGCGGTCCACCCCGAAGCCGAAACACGCGGTATGGGCCACCTCCCCGTCGGGAGTCTCGATCCCGAAGGGTCGGCCGAAGTGGTCGAGGTGACAGTTCGACGAGGAGATCGCCGTCTCCCGCTCGATGGCAAAGACCGGTGTGACGATCTCGTACTTCAACTCCTCATTCCGCTGATTGGCGGCCAGCATGCGGCCGGGCCGGCCGAAGAACGGGTCGTTGGCGATCACGGACTTCACCTCGAGGCCGAGGCTGCCGAGCACGTCCAGACCACGGTCGATCCACAGGTCCCGGTGGGCCTGGGCCCCCTCGGGCGAGCCCAGGTAGACGTAGTCGTGCTGGCGGAAGGCCTGCATCCTGAAGGGGTCGGTGCTCGGCTCGTGGCGGAAGCAATAGCCGTAGACCTCGACCCGGCTCCCGCCATCGGGGAGGACCCCTCGCATGGTCGGGTACAGCGGATGGCAGACGGCGGGACACAGGACCATGTCCGTGGTCTCGAGCAGCGGAGCGCGATCCTCCTGCTCCTCGGTGCGGCGCAGGAGCTCGGCGTGCTGACGCTCGTCCCCCCGGAACGTGTGCACCGAACCCATCTGATCGGGGAAGGACTCGAGGTACCCGTTGCGCTCGAAGGTGGCCCAGGGCATGACCGGCGGAAAGCGCACCGATGACGCATGTTGGTCGGCACCTACCCGCAGCACCATCCGGTCCATGGCGTCAGCCACCGATTCGTAGGTACGGGACCGGCCGTAGAGCCCGTCCACTCCGGTCGGGATGAGCACGCCCGAGGTCAGCAGATCGTGCCGGAAGGGCGCCCAGGGATCGTCGCCCTGCTCGTCCGGCACGGCCTGGAGCCGATCGTCAGTTTCCGTGTTGGTCATCGTCGTTCCTCCCTCACTCGCCTCGGTGGACCAGCAGCATCTGCGCGTTGTTGCCCATGATCCGGTCGTTGTTGACCATGAGGCACGCGCCCATCGAATCCCGCAGTTGGCGGCCCAGGCTGTACGGGGTGTCCATCCGGTAGGACGCCAACCCGCAGATCACCATGCACTGGCGGACCACATCGACGACCAGGGTGGATGAAGACACCTTCAGTGCGTTCATGGCGATGGCGAACCCCATCCCCGACAAGCGGTGGGGGTCGTCCTGGATGTCCTCGAAACGGTTGACCGAGCCACGCACCAGATCGGAGAACTGCTGATACAGAGCGGTGGTGTCGGCCAGACGGAGCGCGGCCGCCGGCGTGGTACCCGGACGCTTGCGGGCCTCGGCCTGCACGAATTTTCGAGCCCGATCGACCGCGGCGGTGGCAATGCCCAGCCACAGCGAGCTCCAGAGGATATGGGCCACCGGCAGCATGGTCTGGGTGGACACGTCACCATAGGGGTCGTCGAGAATGGCCGCGGCGTCGCCCGAAGCCCTCAGGATGAACCCCGGGCTGCAGGTGCCCCGGAACCCGAGCGAATTCCACTCCCCCACCTGTTCGAGTTGGAGCTCGGGGGGTCGGCACAGCGCCAGCACCTGGTCGTTCTCAGGACTGTCGGCGGATCGGCGCGCCGTGGCCAGAATCCCGTCGGCAAACCTCCCGTAGGAGATGACCGGCGCCTGCTTCTCGAGCCGGAAGCTGCCCTCGCCGACATTGACGGCGCACACGCTGCTTCCCACGTCTCCCCCGGTGCCCACTTCCGTGGTCGCCGAGGCCAACAGGTACTGGCGATCGACCAGTTCCACCAGGTAATTGCGCAGCAGGTCGTTCCGGCCGTGCCGGACCAGGCTGGCCACCTGGATGTGGTGCATGGCCACGACCATGGCGGCCGAGGCGCACTGTCGACCCATGGCCACCAATCCTTCGGAGACCTGGGCGTAGGACGCCCCCATCCCACCCAGGGCACGAGGGACCAGGGCGGAGAGCAGCGCTTCGGCCCGCAGGGCGCTGATGGTCTCGGCCGGGAACCGGCCCTGCTGGTCGACCTCGTCGGCGGCCGGTCCCGACACCTGGTCGGCGATCCGGGCCATCCGCTGCGCGACATCGCCGGCTCCCGACACGGAGAGCGGGTCCTCGGTCGTGGTGGTGGTCGTGGTCATGTCATCCCCCGCCGTTCATCTGGAGAACGCCGGCCCGAATGGCGGAGATCGACTCGAAGGTCGACTTCCGCAGCATCTGTTCGGAGAACTCGATATCGAAGGCATCCTCCAACGCCAGCATCACGTTGACACTGGCGTGGGAGGTCATGCCGGCCGCGAACAGGTCGGTGCTGTCGTCGATCGCATTGGCGTCGACGGCCAGCTTCCCGTGTTCCACCAGCACAACCCGAATGGTCTCATCCATGGTCATTCCTCTCTCCAGTCAGTCGCCACGGTCCGGACGGATGTCCGGATGGTGCTACTGCACATACCCACCACGATGGCTGCGGCCATCATCGACTCATGCGTCAGGCTCACGGTCAGCTGCTCGATGCCGGCTTGAGCCGCCATCGCCGTGGCCGATCCCGAAAGTCGGATCTCACACCAACCAACGTCGTGTCGGTGTACTTCGATCGAACACCACTCGGGTCGGGCACCATCGGGTCGGAGCACCTTCACCACGGCCTCCTTGGCGGCGAAACGAGCCGCCAGGGACTCGGCCGAATAGGCACGGACAGAACCCGGTGCACCGTCAGTCGTTCGACAGGTCGCCCGCTCGTGCGGCGTGAAGACCCGGTGCAGGTACCGATCCCCGAACCGGTCCACCGAGGCGGCCACGTCGGCCACCGGCACCAGGTCGATGCCGATCCGAAGGTTCGGCATCGATCCGTCCAGTTGCATCTCGACATCACGAATCAGTGTTGACGACAGCGTGGTCATCGGATCGATTCCTCCCGTCGGGAGTGGTTGGCGCTGTTGCCCTCTGGCGCCTTGTCGCCTCCACGATCGCTCAACGAGGAGTACAGCTGCCGGTACCGGTCGGCGATGCTCGGCCAGCTGAACGCGTCCACCCGGGCACGGCCCGCGGCGGCGATGGCGTGTCGCCGATGGGTGTCCCGCAGCAGATCGGACAAGACGGTGGAGAAGGTGGCGGTGTCGAAGGGATCGACGAGAACCCCGTCCTCGCCGTCGTGCACGAACTCCGGCGGCCCGCCCCTCGACGTGGCCACCACCGCGACACCGGCGCGCCAGGCTTCGAGCACGACGATCCCGAACGGTTCGAGACGACTGGGCATGATGAACAGCTCCGCCCCGGTCATCGATTCGGCCACCTGATCCCGATCGAGCCGTCCGGCAAAGTGAACCCGGTCCGCCACTCCGAGGGCGACCGCCTGACCCTTCAGATCCTCCAACGCGGGGCCGACCCCGGCAATCACCAGGTCGGCGGTGCGGCCATGGTCTTCCACGGCGGCGTAGGCGGCAATCAGCAGATCGAATCCCTTCTTCTCCACCACTCGTCCGAGGGCCAGGATGTACGGCCGGTCCCGCCAGTCGCTCGCACCCTTGTCCACGTCGCCGTTCCTCTCGGTCGGGGCGGCGTCGGCCGGCGGGAGGTTTTCGGCGGGCTCGTGGCGCAACTCGACACCGTTGGGGATCACCACACCCCGCCCCGGAACCAGTCCGAACCGCTCCTCGGCGTCGGCCAGGGTGAATTCCGAGCAGCCCGTGACCACGGCGGCGGTGCGCAGGCCCGAGCGGAGGGAGTGCCGCAACACCCGTGAGGTGTGGAAGATGTCGCCGTCGTCCATCACCGTCTCCCCCTGCAGGGTGACGACCAGTGGTATGCCGGTGATGCGCGACAGCATGGCCGCATAGGTGCCGTTGGGCCCGAAGCATTGGACGTGCAGCACATCGGGACGGAACGCGGCAACCGCGCTTCGCAACGAGAACAGCGTCCGGGGACCAGTGGTGATCGAGCGGTAGATGGCCGACCAGTTGGTGGCGGGCAACGGCATGGGCAGGCGTCGGACGACCAGCTGGTCACGGATCTCGACCGTCTCGGGCACCGAGTCGTCCGTTTGTCCGGTCCACACCTCCACCTGGTCTCCGGCCTCGGTCAGGGCGAGAGCCAGATGGCGCGTCAGCTCCTCGACTCCACCCAGCGAGGGAGGATAGGAGCTGGGAAGGAGCGCGATCCGGGTCATGGTCGCAGGGCGTGGTCGGTGGCCGGCGCACCCGGGCAATGGGTGCCCTCGGCTGACGGAACCAGCACGGAATGGGGTGAGTAGTGCATCGAAGGGGCTCTGGTCTCGTGGGCTCAGGAGATGGTCGGGTTGAGCCAGGGTTGGACGGCAGCCAGAGTGGCCCCGGTCGGCTCCGGTGCGATCTGGCTCCAGTTCCCGACCCCGGGGGACCAGTAGTTGGAGAAGGCCGCCGAGTACCACCCGGAGAGGTACCCCTGCTCGGCGCAGTCACAGTGAGGCGCCCAATATTGGGGATGGATGCCCAGGATGTTCTCGATCTGGGTCTCGCCACCCTGGGGCTCGACCGCGGCGGCGTCCACCTCGTGGCCGATCTCGAAGGCGGTGATACCGGCCAGCCTCTCGACGGTCTCCCCCGGGTAGACGTAGAGCACCGATGTCCCGCCGGCCTGTCCCCAGGTAAAGGTGGTATTGCCGTAAAAGCCGGGCGAGGGTGCGGCGGAGATCGGAAGGAATTGGATGGTGTACCCGGGGATGTTCTGCCAGGGGTAGCGCACGAGGGCGAGGGCCTGAGCGCCCATCTGGGTCGGAGTCAGCGTGGCGGTGGACGCCGGCGGGGTCACCGGTGCCGGGGCTGCTGCGGCGGCAGCCGGTGCGGGCGACGCCGCAGCCGGGGTGGGGGCGGCGGTCGTAGGAGTGGTGGGGACCGGAACGGGCGTGGTGGTCGGCGGGGCCGAGACGGCCGGCGCCACGACCGGGGCCAGGCTGTGCGTCCGGGGTGAACGGTGGCTCACCGCCTTCCTCGCCGATACCGGCGTCGGGCTCGGGCCCATCAGCACGATCGAGGTCACGACCACCACCGCCACCAGCGCCAGCACCATGACTTCGAGCCTCAGCACCGAACGGCGTTGTTCGAAGGTGGCCCGGCGTACCCGAGCCGCAAGGCCGCCGGCGCGCCGGTCTGTGCCGATGTAATCGGGTGAGAGGACCAGCTCCGGATCGTGGAGGTCCGCCAGGAGCTCGGGGGAAGGGGTCTCGGAGGGCAGGGTCTCGGCAATGGCCACGTTCCCAGCCCCGGACCCTTCACCGACAGCGATCGGCTGCGGTGATGCCGCGACGGTTCCCGCCTTCAGGACGGGAGGCTCTTCCGTGAGTGCCGACTCCATGCTCGTAGATCGGCAGAATTCGGTCCGAGCTGAAGTCCCCGAGTTGGGAGTGGCGGCCATCCGCCCTCGGCCCTCTCAGGCGTCAGGTGGTGGCGGCAGGCCCCCGTCGTGCAGCTCGAGCTGCCTCGCGGGCACCTCGTTGGGCCCGGCGATCGGCGGCGACTCGCTGACGCGCACAGCGGGCGGTATCGCAACCCGGAGACATGGCCATCGCGGTGGTCGAGGCGGCCACGGCAACCGAACCTCGTCGATCGGTGGTTCGGGTCGGTTGCCGCGCCAGTCGTCTGACCTGAGCCTCATCGATGCCGGTCGCCCGAGCCGGCCGGCGAGCGGCAGCGACATCCGTCGCCGCCGCAGGTCGGGCCACCCGGAGCGGGTGCTGCGCCGGGGCTGATCCCGAGCTGGGGTGGGAGGCCATGAGCGTGAGCGGTACGACCAGCGCCACGGTGGCCACCACCACCGCGAGCAGCTGATGGAAGCGCAGCGAGGATCCTCTTCCCTCCGACGGGGACGGGAGGGCAACATCCGGTCGACTCGATGACGGTGGGTGTCGGTGGCGGAACCTACGGTCCCGACCGACGAAGTCCGCGGTGATGATCAGCCGGGGGTCGTGGAGATCGGCCAGCCAACTGGGTGGGACATAGACGTCCAGCCTCCCGGTGGCGGCATCGGCCCGTCCCAAGAGCCCGCACACGGTGATCGGCGCGACCGGTCCGTCCTCGTCAAGGGCCCGGCGCCCACCCCTCAGTAGCGACACCACCCCCCTTCTTCGGCACATCGGGCCGATAACTGAAGGACGACCCGCTGGCGGTCACACCGCGACGCCGAGCGAGCGGTACACCTCCGCAGTGGCTCGGGCCGTCTTCGTCCAGGTCAATGACCTGGCCCGCTCGGCTCCACGCTGGGCCAGCTCCGACCGGCGGGCATCATCGCCCAAGAGGTCATGCAGGGTGCGGGCGAGCCCCTGGGCATCACCCGGTTGGAACGTCTCCGCTCCGTCGCCCAGGACTTCGAGCACGGCAGGCACCGGAGTGCTCACCACCGCAGCCCCACATGCCATGGCCTCGACGGGCGGAAGTCCGAACCCCTCATAGCGGGAGGCGTAGCCCACCAACGTCGCCGCTCCGTAGAGGGATGGCAGGTCCGACGTCGGCACGTGGCCGATCTCCACTGCTCCCGCCGGAGGTTGGTGGCCCCAGAGGCTGTGCCCGGTCAGAACCAGGGGGACCTCCGCCATCCGACACCCTTCGGCCAAGGTGGTGATGTCCTTGCGCGGCTCGATGTTCCCCACGTGGAGGACGAATCGGTCGGGCAACGAGTAGGTGGCCCGGACCCTGTCCACATCGTCGCTGGTCGGCGGGAGCATGCCGCGACCGGGAGCGGAATGCACGACGATGGCATCCCTGCCCACCAACTCCCTCACCCGTTCGGCGGTGAACGCCGACACCGCCACAATGGCGTCAGCCCTGCGGAGCGCATGGCGGAGCACGACGCGTTCGCCGGCGACCCGGTATCGGGGAAAGGCCCACGGGGTGTCGAAGATCGCCATGTCATGGACCGTGGAGACCGCCGGTCCGCGCTGACGGAGGGGGAGATCCACGTCCAGGCCGTGGAACAGATCCGCCGGGCCGAAGCCGATGGCGCTGGACAGCGCCCGCATGATCCCCTGCGACTCCCTCCTCACCAACGGTCGGATGCCCAGCGGCAACTCGCCCAGACCGCCGGATTGGATCGCCGCCACCAGCTCGGCGTCGACCTCTCCACCGATGGCCATGAGCAGTTCGCGTATGTACGTGCTGACCCCACCACCACGAGCGTCGAGGGGAAGCGCGTTGTAGACGATCCGGCGGCGACCGTCGGTCACCGAGTGGTCGGCCCGGGGTGCTCCGGCACGACCATCGGAACCATCCGGCCCAGAGCCATCCTCGCCGACCCGATCGTCTCCCCCGGAGACCCATGACCGGGTGGCGAGGCGTGGTGTGCATCGACCGACAGTGAGCTCCATGGCCAGGTATCGGCCGCGGTGAGGTCGCGCGCTCGTCGGTCGGCGTCGGCCATCCCCAGCGATACACCGGCCATGATGAAGGGGGGGATCATGTTGGCTCCGATCCAGAAGATGTCGAAGAGCCCGTCGACGTAGTGCCCGAGCAGGATCACGAGACCCAGGGTTCCGAAGGCATACGGCAGTCGTCCCATGGCGCGCATGGTGACATAGACCAGGTAGAAGAAGGCGATCGAACCGATGACGCCGGTCGACGCCAGGTTGTCGATCAACACGTTCGGCGGTGCCGTCACGCTGACGAATTGCGGAAGGTTGTAGAAGCGCATGCCTTCACCCAACAGCGGGCTGAGATGCCACACATGGAACGCCGCCGTGATCTGACTCTCACGGATCGAGACCGAATTGAACTTGGGATTGTTACGCGCCGCCAGGGAGAAGCTGTAGTACAGCGCCACCACGAGGGGGATGATCGCCACCAGTTGCAGCTTCGATCGTCGCCGCACCTCCGGGTTCAAGAGCACGGCCGCGGCCATGGCCACGATCAGCGAGACCACCGCCTGCCGCGACTGTGAGGCGAGCAGCCCTCCGAGGCACAGGTACTTGCCCACGCGGGCTTGGATCCTTCCGAGGCCGGCCCACGGCGGATTGATCTGGGCCAGCACGATGGCCACCCACATGAGCGCACCGACCGAGTTCTTCTGATAGGCGCCCCATTGAGCCGGATGGAAGTGGTGCGTGACCGCCTGCTCCATCGAGATCAGCGCCACGATCGACGTGCCCAGCAAGAACAGCCGGAACGCTTGGCGGGTCCGATGGTGGGTGGCGATGACCCAGCCCACCATCACGCTGCCAGCCAGGTAGGAGAAGCGGTGAAACCACTCCACGATGTCGTAGCGGTTGGGATTGGCGATCACCACCACGATGAGGATGGCCTGGAACCACAGGATGCCGCTCATGAATTGACGGAGGTGGGGCGCCTCCTTCCATCGGATGTGGAAGAGACACACCACCCCGCCCATGAAGACCAGAAGGTCGGCGGCACTGAGATTGGTGCTGGAGCCCCCGACCCGTTGGAGCAGCAATGAGCCGGGTACGACAATAACGGCCAGCAGGATGGGATCGGCGACGAACACTCCGAGCAGGAGCACCACGGCGGCGAAGGCCAACCCGACCTTCGGGCTCTCGACGGCCAGCGCACCCACCGACGCCGCGACGGCCACGACGCCGAGCCAAGCGGCCACGGTCCGGCCGAAACGCCGGTCGCCGCCGACCGACGGTCGACGGCCGCGAACCCTACCCCGGACTGGGATGGGGGTCCCGCTCATGGCATGGTCGGGCTCTCGCTCATCGGACCTCGGTTGCGTCGGTCGTTCCAACCGGAGCAGCGTACCTGTCGATGAGGGCGACGCCGCGCCTTTCGACCGTCGGACCAGCCAGTCTTCGCCCGGACATCCCACGGTTCGCTCAAGGTCGCCGCGTACCGTGTCGACGGTATCTACGATCGCTAACCTCCCCGCGATGGCGTACGAATCCGGTACAGCGTTGGAGGTCCAGTCAGTCGCCGAGGAACCAACATGGCAGTACAGAGCCCCGAGGACACCATCACCATTGCCATGGAGCCCAACGGCGGCGCCATGTCCCTAGTCGTGTGCTCGCTCGAACCGTGGGGGGACGTGAAGCGAAGGATCGGCATCCTCGTGGACGAGATCGTCGACCTCGAGCCCTCCCTGCATGTGCTCTACGTCGCTCCCCCGGTCGATGTCCTCCATCTGATGAGGCGGGGCACACTGACCGGTGTGCGGGCCCCACGCCTCGAACGGGTGCATCCCCGCATCCATGTCCTCCGGCCTCGGAAGTGGTGGCCCCGCCTGTTCGGTGGCATGGCCGACCGGTCATTGGAGCGCCAGGTGCTCGACGCCGTCGGCGAGATCGGCCTCCTCCGACCCCTCCTGTGGATCAACGATGCCGCCTACGCCCCCCTCACCGTCCGGACCGGGTGGCCCAGCGTGTACGACATCACCGACGACTGGCTCCTCGCCTCTATGACTCCCCGCCAGCGGGACCGCCTGGTGGCCAACGAGGACATGCTCTTCGCCGAGGCGGGCGCTGTCGTGGTCTGCTCGCCCGAATTGGAGCGGACCCGAAGCAGGATCCGACCCGTCGAGCTCATTCCGAACGGGGTGGACGTGGATCTCTTCCGGACCCCCCGGTCGCGACCCGCTGACCTTACCCGGTCACCCGTCGCTCTCTATGTCGGAACACTGCATGCGGAGCGGGTCGACATCCCGTTGGTGATGGCGTTGGCCGAGGCGCGACCGGACCTGCACATCGTGCTACTCGGCCCGAACAGCCTGCCGGCGGATGCGACGAACCAGATGGAACGGGTGCCGACGATCCACCTGCTCGGCCCGCGTCCCTACGGCCAGATACCGGCCTACCTCCAACACGCCGACGTGGTCATCGTCCCCCATCTGGTCAATCCGTTCACCGAGAGCCTCGATCCGATCAAGGCCTACGAGTGCCTGGCGGCGGGCCGCCCGACCGTCGCCACGCCGGTGGCCGGTTTCCGTGGGCTGGGAGCGCCGATCGTCGTGGCCGAGCCTGACCGATTCGTCGAGGCCACCATGGCGGCTCTGGACGGGACGGGGTCGCCGGGCCAACCGGGCGCCACCGACCCGGCCACGATCCCGACGTGGCACCAACGGGCCGAAACGATGGTGTCGCTGATGAAGCGGGTGCGACGGGACGCGGCCCTCCGATGATCCGACCCGATGGCGCCGTCGTGCCTTCTTGCCCCGGGCCGAGGGTGCCCCTCAACGAGCGGGCGACGTCGTATCCTCGTCGCCAGGGAGTGCCTCGACCTGGAGGCCGTCCTTCACCGAAAGCGAGTCTCCACTGACCTTCCGCGAGTTCCTCTTCACGCTGTGGCGCAGAAAGCTGACCATCGTGGTCAGCATCGTCGTCGCGGTCGTCGCCGCGCTGGCCTACTCCAAGGTCCAGACGCCCAAGTACCAGTCGACGGCGTTGGTGCAGGAGTCGACGGTCACTGCCAGCGGCTCGACCACGCAGACCAATCCGGTGACGCTCCCCGACCCGGTGCAGCAGCTGGAGAGCACCGCGGTGCAGATCCGGGCGGCGAAGCTCCTGGGCGATGCCAACCTGAGCACCGTCGCCCACGACGTCACCGGCACCGCCGACCCGACCACCGGTGCGCTGACCATCACCGCCACTGACGCCAACGCGGCGCGGGCCCAGGCGGTGGCCAAGGCCTACTCCCAGGCGTTCGTCGACCAGACACAGGCTCTGGTACAGGCCCAGATGGACAAGATCACGTCGGCCCTCAACCAACTGAAGACCCAGATCTCCGGGCTCCAGGGTCAAACCGGATCAGCCACCAACGCCGTGATCCAAGCGCAGATCACCGCGGCCACCAACTCGTACAGTTCACTGCAGTCCCAACTCAACACCATCCAGTTCGGCGAGCCGTACTCCTCCATCCAGATCGCGGCCGGCCTTCCGGTGACACCGACGGGCCTCAGCAAGTCCAAGCTCCTGGCCATCGGATTTGTCGCGGGATTGTTGGCCGGGTGCGGCATCGCCCTGGCACGCGACCAGTTCGACACCCGACTGAGGTCCAGCCCCGAACTCCTCTCCGTGACTGATGCGCCGATTCTGGCCGAGCTCCCCCAAGATGGCGAGGTGCGCTCGGGCACGGTCGCCATCGCCCTGGTCCAAGCTCCCCAATCGCAGATGGCCGAGTCGATTCGGGAACTGCGAACGAGCATCCGGGTCATCCTCCACGACACGCCGAGCCCGGTGATCGTCGTCACCAGCCCCGAAGCAGGGGACGGGAAGACCTTCGTGACCGCCAACCTGGCCGCGGCCTGGGCCATGAGTGGCAGCAAGGTCATCGTGATCTCCGCCGACTTTCGACGGCCGAGACTGGAAGAGGTCTTCGGACTCCCGACCGGTGGGTCGCCCGGCCTCTCCGATCTGATCCGGTCCAATTGGAAGCGGGAACCGGATCGCCAGCCGGTCGCGCCGGCGGAGGAGGAGCAGGTCGATCAGTCGTCGGTGAGCTCGCTGCTGTTGGACACCGGCATCGTGGGACTCCAACTGCTGCCGGCCGGCACCCAACTGGACCACCCGAGCGAGTTGTTCGGCAGCCCAGGCATGCGGCCCGTACTGGACCAGCTTCCCTTGTTGGCCGACGTCATCTTGGTGGACACCCCTCCCGTGCTGGCGGCTCCCGACACCGCCATCATCGGGAGCATGGCCTTTGGCTCCCTGGTCGTTGCGGCCGAGGGCAAGACGGACCGCGTCGATCTGGAGCGGACCGTCCGGCGGCTCGAGACCACCCACTGCCGGGTGCTCGGTGTGGCGCTCAACCGGGTGCGCCGCTCCTCGTCCGACTCGTATCAGTACTACGCCTACAAGCGATGATGCCAGTCGGGCCCGGCCTCCCCTGGAGGAAGCCGGACGGTCGGAGCTGGCGCTGATGGCAGGGGTGGAGGTCGTGGTGGTGGCGTTCGGCGCCTCGGGGCTCCTCGACGACTGCCTGGGTTCCCTGGGCGGCGAGTTCCCCGTCCTCGTGGTCGACAATTCGTCAGACCCCTCGGTCGAGGCGGTCGTCGAAGGTCACCACGCCAGGTACCTCGATCCGGGGCGGAACCTGGGATTCGCCGCCGGTGTCAATGTGGCACTCACCCACCGGAACCACCCGGACCACGACGTGCTGTTGTTGAATCCCGATGCCCAGATCGATCCCGCCGGCATCGGCCGACTGAAGCAATGCCTGGACGGGACCCCCGGTCTGGCGTGCGTGGCCCCGGCCCAGGTGGACCGGTCCGGCGGCGACCCCGCCCGGGTCGGTTGGCCGTTCCCGAGTCCGGCCGGAGCCTGGGTGGAGGCGGTGGGTTTGGGAAGCCTCCGCCGGAAGGTCGACTTCCTCATCGGCTCGGTGCTGCTGGTGCGATCCGCGGCGCTCCTCGACGTCGGCCTCTTCGACGAACGCTTCTTCCTCTATGCCGAAGAGACCGACTGGCAGCGTCGGGCCCACGAGCGCGGGTGGGGGGTGAAGCTCTGCCCGGAGGTCACTGCCATCCACAAGGGTGCCGGGACCGGCGGGGACATCACCATCCGTGAGATCTACTTCCACAGCTCCCACGAGCGGTACATACGCAAGCACTACGGCAGCTCGGGTTGGCGGGTCTACCGTGGCGCGGCGTTGGCCGGCTCCCTCGTCCGCGCCCTCGTGCTTCCGGGCGGTCGGGGACGGGAGGCGGCGGCCCGGTTCCATCTCTACCGGCAGGGCCCGTGCCGCCTCGAGTCGCAACTCTGAGGAACCCGCCTGCCGGGTCGCTCGTCTACCGGGCCCGCGACGTGGCCCGGTAGAAGTCACGCTGGGTGGTGGCGATGCTCTCCCACGAGTAGCGGCCGGCTCCGGCGATCCCCGACTCCCGACATCGCGTCCAGAGGCCCGGCTCGTCGCGCAGCCGGCCGATGGCCGCGGCCAGGGCCGTTGGATCGTGGGCCGGCACGAGGAGCCCAGCGTCCCCGACCACGTCGGGCAGGGCTCCACTGGCGCTCGCCACCACCGGAATGCCCGAGGCCTGGGCCTCGACCACCACTCTCCCGAACTGCTCGATCCAACCGGGCATGGGCAACGAGGGCACCGCCAGCACGTCGAAATGACGATAGCTGTCGGGGATGTCCTCCTCGTCGACATGCCCGTGGAACGTGACCCGCCCGGCAATGCCCAACGTGCCCGCCAATTCGACCAGGCGGTCCGACTCCGGTCCGGCACCGTAGATCTCCGCGGTCAGGCGTTCATCGAGCGCGACCGACTCGAGCAGCACATCGACGCCCTTGTGGGCGATGAGGCGACCGACGAAGCCGACCCGCAGAGTACCGGCGGGTGGCGGGTGCTCGACCGGTTGGAACCGTTCGACGTCAACGCCGAGGGGAAGCAGCACCCACTGACCCACGAGGCCCTTTCGACGGAGGACCTCCCCCGCTTCGACATTGCAGGTGTACGCGCCGGCGGCGCGCCGCAACGACCAGCGCTCGAACCAACGGAAGGGCGGCGGGTACCGCTTCTCGATGTTCTGGGCCGACGACACGATGAACGGGACCCGCGACGACCGAAGCCGACGGAGGAGGAGCACCTCGGCCACGGCCAGCCCGAAGGGCTCCTCGTGCATGTCGATGAGGTCCCATGCCGCCGATCCGAGGAGCCGCCAGAGGGGACGGGGATCGAAGACGAAGAGGTTCGGGTGCCGGCCGAGGGTCCGGACCGGAACCGCGAACTCGTCCCCGGCGGCGGTGAAAGTCACCATGGCGCCGCCTTCCTCCCACCGCCCGGCCGTCACCAGGGTCAGATCGACCCCGAGCAGTCGGAGCTCGCGCTCACGCTGTCTCCATGCCGTGACCACTCCGCTCTTCGAGATTCGGAGGATGCGGAGCCCCCCCGGTTCGGAAGAGGCCTCGGTCGGGATCGGAGCCTTGGCCATCCGGCGGAGCGTACCGTGGCGACCCGCAGAGGCGGGGCTACTCCTCGGTGACCGAAGGAGCGGGGCCCCGGGTACGGATCACCCGTGCGGGGATGCCCACGGCCACCGAGTTGTCGGGGAGATCGCCGGTCACCACGGCATGGGCCCCGATCACCGAGTTCGATCCGATGGACACGCCCCTGGTGATCGTCACTTTTCCCCCGATCCAGACGTTGTCACCGATCCGGATCGGTGAGGTCTCCCGTCCCTGATCGATGATGGCGTGCTCCGTCGAGGAGAACGCATGGTCGTGGTCGCGGATCGACACCATCTCGGCGATGAGGCAGTGCCGGCCGATCGAGATGCTCTCATCGACGGCCAGCGTGCAGTGATGTCCGAAGACGGTTCCCGCCCCCACCTCCAGCCGCCCCCGGCACTCGACCACGAACCCGTGGTCGATGACGCACTGCTCACCGAAGCGCACACTGCCCCCCTTGGCCACCAGGAACCTCGATCCGGACAGCACGTCGCACCGGGGGCCGAACCGCACCCGCGGATGCAGCAGCCGCGTGACCGCCAGGCCGGCCCGGCGGCGAACCGAGCCGCGGACCCATCGGAAGGTCCCGAAGTCGGTGCGTGCGGGCGGCGGCCGGCCCGAGGCATCATGTGGACCCGGAGAAGTCACCCGCCAACCCTAGGACAGGGTGCGCCATGCCCCCGGCGTCTCGCCGTCACCACGAAATGGTGGTGGGGGCGGCGTCGTCGAAGGACCGGCCGGCGGCGGTCCACTGCTCGGCGGGAATCCGCGCCGAGGGAACCACGGTCATCGATCCGTGGCTGCCCGGCATGAGGAACCGCACCACCACCGTGGACGATGCTCCTTGGGGAATGGTGACCGGCGCGGCCACGACCCAGGTGGGACCGTCGGCGCCCTTGACTGCCACCGGACCGGCACCGGTCATGGTGATCGCTGACGCCCGGGCCGGGAGGTTGGCCGACACCAGGCCCCGGTAGCCGCCATAGGCGACCGGCGACCCCGGAAAGGGACCGGCGATGAACTGCGACTGGCCCGCCGGGGTCGTGTTCACCATGTGCGTGGTCAGCGTGACCGCGGTGTCCGATCCGGAAGGGGCCGTCGTGACTCCCACGTGCACCGGCAGATACTGATCGAGCTTGTTCCCACCGATGTTGACGACCGATACGGCGACCGATCGCGGCGTGAGGCTCCCACTGACCCCGCTGACCACCCACGCCGCCTGGTCGACCGGATTGCTCGACCACAGCATGAGATGGCGACCGGACACCGCCGCCGAGACCGCCTTGCCGAGGGAGCCGAGGTCGGTGGACTGCCCCTGGAGCTGCCGGAGGACCGCCCCGGTCAGGGCGCCGAGGGCGTCCTCCCGCTGGCCCGTCCCGGCGGTGGCATTGTCGGTCAGCCCGTTGTACTGGTCGTGGAGGAGGTACTGCTCCACGTTGTCGGCACTGACCGTCTGCCCGTTGGCCTGGACCGGGCCGGTGGCCTCGAGCAGCTGGCGGAGGCCGGCCACGTCCACTGCGATGACTCCGTTGACCGGCTGACCGGTGAGCGAGGTCCACATCCGAGCCGCCAGCGGCGCGTTCACATCGAACTGCGGCGTCAGTCCGAGGTTCCGCATGTCGAGGCTCGGGTGGAGCCACCCCCAATTGCGCTGGAGGTCACCGGTCACGTTCACCGCTCCCACCGGAAGCGTCCGGTTGCCAGAGGGGCTCAGGTCGCCCAGCTGCACCGAGCCGTTGGCCGTGGTCGCCACGCCGACGTCCAGAAACGCACCGGAACCGGAGCGCATCTCGGCGTTGTTGGCGGCCAACACCACGTAGGTCTGTGGGCCCTGCAGGATGGTGGCCACCGCGGCGGACACCCCGGCGGCCTTGGTCAGGCGCGCCCGGGCGTCATCGAGCTGGGTCACGAATTCATTGCGCTTCGAGGCCAGCGGTGACACCAGCGCCTGCGATGGGCCGGTGTCGATGGTGGCGAGCTGCGATTCGGCCAACGCCGAAATAGCCGACAGCGTGCGCAGCGACGCCACCCGCTCCGGACCGGCGCCATGGGGTTGGTTGAGCACCCCATGGACCTGGGTGATGAACGTCGCCCCAACCGAGGACACGGTGCCGGCGGCCGCACTGAGGGCTCGGACCGCCCGGAACTGCCGGCCGATGACCGGAACGATGGTCACCGGAGAGAAGAGCGGCGACGACAGGTCGGATTTGGCGCTGGCGAATTCGGCCTGGGCGGTGTCCAACAGGTGGGCCGAGCTCGCCGAGGTGAGCTCGGAGGGGGTCACCTGGGACTTGACCTGCTCGAGCGCGGCCAATCCGGCCTTGTCGTGCCGGTACGCCGACAAGGTCCTCGACGCCAGCAACGCCCCCCATGCCACGATGACCACCGCCACGGCGGCGATGATCAGCCACATCCGACGCCGCCCACCGACTCTCTTGCTCACGGCAACCACTCGATACTCCAGGCGTCGGTGGCGTGAGGCCCATTGGGCCGTCTGCGGATCACCGGCGCGACGGGGACGCGTCTGACCAGGCAATAGTACCGGAACAGGTCATCGATCGAGGGTCATCGGGGCGTGGCGGACGGCGGAATCGGACGCCGGGGTGGTGCGATCCCGAGTTCTCAACTGGGGCCACTAGCATCCTCACGTGTCATTCACGTCCATCCGAATGGCAGTCGGGCGGGTGGTGCTGGTCGCGGGGATCCTGATCCTCCTCTTCATCCCCTACCTGCTCTGGGGCACCGGGTTGATGACGGCGCGCAGCCAGAGCCTCCTCCGCTCCGAGTTCGGGGCCAATCAGCATGCGTCGGGCTCGGTCGTGGTCAACCGTCCGCCCAGCCCTGCGACCCCGCCCGCTCCCCAACTGGCCGCGACCATGCCCGACCCCGCCGTCGGGGCTGCGGTGGGGATTATTTCCATCCCGAAGATCGGGCTGTCGATGGTGGTGGTCGAAGGCACCGGCGAGGCCCAACTCCAACAGGGTCCCGGCCACTACCCGGGGACTCCCATGCCCGGGGAGGCTGGGAACTCCGCCATCGCCGGGCACCGGACCACTTACCTCCATCCCTTCTACAGCATCGACGCGTTGGCGCCGGGAGATCCGATCACCCTGACCACGCTTCAGGGCGTCTTCGTCTACAACGTGACCGGAAACCAGGTGGTCGATCCAACCGATGTCGGTGTGGTCGGTCCCACCGCGACCCCTCAGTTGACCCTGACCACGTGCAATCCGCGCTACAGCGCCGCCCAGCGCCTCGTGGTCCATGCCTTGTTGGTGGCCAGCACGCTCACCCATCCCGTGGTGGTGCCGGTGGCCACGACGACCAAACACCACACCGCGGCGCCACCTCCGCCGCCTTCTCAGACCAGGCGTTGGGTGACGGCAGTCCTGTGGGGAGTGGCCGTGGCGGTGTTGATCTCAGCCGTGTGGGTGGCGGCGAGACGGACCCACCGGATGAACCGCGCCGGAATCATCGTCGGTGGCCTGTTGGCGTGGCTGGCGGTGGTGTTCTTCTTCTTCGAGGCGGTGGCACCCCTACTGCCGGCGAGCTACTGACACCGCGGTCCTACAGAAGAGGCCTTCGCACGTCCCGTCTGGATCAGGCCCATCCCCCATCGGCCCGACCCAGACGGACGTGAGATCAGCTGATCGAAGAACGCCGACGGCGGACGAGCAGCCCACCGGCCAGCACCGCACCCGCTCCCAGCACCGCCAGTTCTCCGACGTCAGCGCCGGTGAACGGGAGACTGGTCGTCTTGGCCGTCGCTCCGGTGCTCGGAAGCTGCGCCACTGCCGGATCATGGCTCGTCGAGGCGGCCACCGCCGGAACGGTCACACAGCTCGGTTCGGTCATCGACCCGGTCGACGTGCAGGTCTGGCTGGCACCGGCAATGCCCGGAACCATGGCCAGTGACGCCACGGCGAAACTAGAACCGACGATTAGTCGTCTTGCCCACATCTTGATTGCCCCTTCTTCCCGCAGAGGCACCGCCCCTGCGTTCTCCATCACGAGCCCCACACCACGATGGCGGCCTGCAACTCGTCTCTTCATCTTGCCGGGCACCCGTTGGCGTTGGCAATGACGTGCGCGACGAATGTCATTTCTAACCACTATGGGTGGTGATCGGCGCGCGTAGAGGAGTTTTTCCTGCTCAGGCCGGCACGAGCTGGCCGAATGTGCTGCACAGGCCGAACGCCTCGATGATGACGAAGGCGGCCACGATCGCCACCACCACCGGGACCCGCCAGGCTTTGCCCGGGCGGGCCATCGGGGATGGCATGTACCAGGTGGGCAACAACCCCGGCGTCTGACTGAGGTACTCCCCCAAGGGCACGGCGTCGGCGTCGAGCGGCGCATGGGGGTCGGCGGCCAGGGCCAACTCGGTGAGCTCGGCTTCCGTGAACGCAGACTCCGTGGGTTCCACGGGCACCACCCTATCGCCCGGGTGCGAATCGGCCGCGGGGCTACAGCAGGTGGACCAGGAGCTCGAGCAACACGATCATGACGCCGACGGCGACCAGACCGACGATGTGGACGATGCGGCGAACCGGCCTTCGATCGGTTCCGCTGGTCGTTCCGAAGCCCACCACCGCCAACGCCAGGACGCCGACCACCTCCGCCAGGGCGAAGGCGGTCCTGACCGTCCACAGATGGACGCCGGCCAGCACGAAGATGGCCGTGGCCGGAAAGGCCGCCGACACGATGGGCCACGAGCCCCGTAGTTGGGCGGTGACGTCCGACCGTCGGAGGCTCATGGCGTGCCATCGGTCGAGGGTGACCAGCCGCGACAGGGCGTGGGCGAGCCAGATGGCCACCGCCCCGACCACGACGACGCCGGCGGTCGTCAGTGCCTGCGGATGGGTCTCGAAGGTGAGGCCGGCGATGGCCACCAGGGTCGAGATGGACCCGTAGATGTAGTCGGCGAAGCGCTGGACCCGTCGTCGCTGCCGGTGGGCCTCGGGGTCGGCCTCGGCTCCCAAGGCGGGCGTCGGCCAGCTGGGCTCGCTCCGCTCCGAAGGGCGCACCGGCTCGGCCGGATCGGGGGGCTCACCCACCGACGGCTCCGGCGCTCAACCGCCTTCGAGAACCTCCGCATCGCCAGCCGGGGCGATGCGAACCAACGCGGTATAGGTCACCACCGCAATGGCCAGATGCATGACGACCAGCACGAGTACGGCTCGGGTCGGGGCACCGCGCATCAGGATCCAGACATCCGGAAGGAGCAGGACCAGTGTGACCGCGATG
>Ga0307374_10003220_pt1 | contig 28064 bp, 26 predicted proteins | sample OX3MG_FD_202532 | JGI IMG/M metagenome (GOLD analysis project Ga0307374, IMG submission 202532) | Soil microbial communities from Risofladan, Vaasa, Finland - OX-3 | ecosystem: Environmental > Terrestrial > Soil > Coastal area > Acid sulfate soil | place: Finland: Risofladan, Vaasa | collected... | reverse complement strand
CAACTTCGGCGTCTTCGTAAGCGGTGTCGTACGCCCCGCCGAAATCGTCAACTACCGCGCCATGGGAGGGACCCCCGCCTACCTCAGCGCAGGCTTGGCGGCCGGGGCGCTGACAGCCCTCACGCTCACCCTTGTGGCCTCCGTTGGACGGCGTCGTCGTGATCTCGCCCTTCTCAAGACACTCGGCTTCTCGCGACGCCAGGTGGCAGCCACGGTTGCGTGGCACGCCACGATCAGCGTTGTCCTCGGGGTTGCCGTGGGGATCCCGCTCGGCATTGCGCTGGGCCGCTTGCTGTGGAACCTCTTCGCCCGCAACATCAATGTCGTCCCTTCGCCGAGCGTTCCGGTGGAGTGGGTCCTCGCTGTCGGGTTCGGCGCGATTGTGCTGGCCAATGTCGTGGCGGCATTCCCGGCCCGAGTGGCGGCCCGCACGCCGACGGCGCTGGCCCTCCGATCCGAGTAGCCCCTACCAGCCCACACTCCCATCGACCAGTTCGCGGATCAGGTCGGCGTGGCCGTTGTGGCGGGCGTACTCCTCAATCATGTGCACGTATATCCAGCGCAGCGAGCAGGGCTCACCCCGTCGCTCCCCGACATCGTCCAGCGCTTGCGGCGCCGCGGCCTGGCGGCTGGCTTCGCATTCGGCCTTCCACGCGGCCAGGTCGGCTTCCCAATCCGCACCGTCGAGGGGGACGAGTTCGCTGTCCTCGACCGCGGGGTCATACCAGATGGGCGGCTCATCGGGTTGGCGCAGCAACACCCGGCAGAACCAGTTCCGCTCGACCTCGGCCATGTGGCGCACCAAGCCGTGCAGCGACAACTTCGACGTCGGGACGGGGCGGCTCTTGCGGTACACGTCGTCGAGGCCTTCACACTTGAGGACCAGCGTCGTCCGATGGAACTCCAGCCACGCCTCCAGCATGTCGCGCTCGTTCAATATGAATGCCGGCTCCGTACGGCGGGCATCGGCAATGTCATCGACCATCAATCAATCCCCGGGGCGGGGTCCCGGGCCCGAACCCACGCCGAGCCTCTCCCGGAAGAAGGTCAGCGTCTGATCCAACGCTGCTCGGGTGGGCGTCCCATCACGGTCCTGGAGATGCTCGGTAAGGACCGAGTGCGCGTTCTTCGGGTGGCTGTAGGGATTACCCGGCGCCGAGTCCAGCTCCACTGCAATGAAGGCATCGCCCAGCTCGCGCCGCAACGTGGCGAAGCGCTCCTCAAAGCAGAACGGGTCGTTGGTGAAGCGAAGGCCGAGCAGGCAGGCTCCGTCGGCAGTGCGCTCCTTGACCCGCGCCAGATCGGCATCCGATATGCCGATGTCGGCCTTGTGCTTCTTGGTGATGGGGAACGGCAGGGAGGGCTGGCTGAGCACCGGCGCGAGCATGATGTCGTCGACCATCATGGCCAGGGCAAAGCCGCCGGTGAAGCACATGCCAACCGCACCCACTCCCGGGCCACCGCACCGCTCGTGCTCGGCGGCCGCGAGCTTGCGAAGCCATGAGGTGATAGGGCTCGTCTTCTTCAGGGCGAAGCGGGCGAACTCCCTCGAAATGCAGGCTGGACCGAGCGATTCGAAGAGGTAACCGGCAGAAATCGCCCGCCCCGGGTCGCCGAAGAGATGGGGCATCACGGCGGTGCAGCCAGCTGCGGCCACCTTGCGACCGAATTCGGCGACCAACGGCGTGATGCCGGGCATTTCGCTCATGACGATGACGGCCGGACCGGTACCGGCGCGGTAGGTGTCCCTCCGTTTCCCGTCCGCCTCGAAGGTTTCCTTGGTGAACCCCCTGAGAGCGTCCTCTCTCGTCTTCACATCGCTTTTCGCCATCGCCGGACCGTAGCATCGCCATCCGTGCGTTCTCCGAGCCGCTCCGTCCACCCGCGCACCCCGGTCCTGGTCGGTGTGGGCACCTCGGAGTCCAGCGCACCGGTGCCCGATCTGCTGACCGAAGCCTGCATCCGAGCGGCCGAGGATGCCGGAACCCCCTCGTTGCTCGGCGCAGTGGAGCGGATCAATCTCCCCCAGGGAAGCTGGACGCTGACCGACCCCGCTCGCACGGTGGCTCGGCGGATCGGCGCGCCGCATGCCTACACCTATCGCTACGAAATCGGCGTGTCGCAACAGGAGGTGATGCACGATGCGTTGTCCTGCATTGCCGACGGCGGCACCGATGTCGTGCTCGTCCTCGGTGGCGAGGCCCGCGCCTACGCCCGCCGGATGGGTCAAGAGCACGGAGCGGGGCAAGAAGGAGACGACGAAGAGCGGCCCCCCGATATCACGATCACCCGACCGCCCGACTTCGTCGCCCCGATAGAGCTCGCGGCAGGGTTGGTGTGGCCCCCCGTCCAGCAGTACGCGGTGATCGAAAATGCCTTGGCCGCCCACGAGCAGCTCACTCCGGGGGCGCAGAGCGACGAGATCGCCGGACTGTGGGCCCGCTTCAACGGCGTCGCCCAACGCAACCCGCGAGCCGCCTTCCCTTCGCCCATGTCCGCCACAGAGATCGCCACCCCGGGACCTAAGAACCGGCCGCTCGCCTACCCCTACAACCTGTGGCACTCCAGCCAGTGGACCGTCGACCAGGCGTCCGCCCTCCTGTTCTGCTCCGCCGAGCGCGCCGCCGAACTGCAGGTGGCCACGGACAGGTGGATCTTCTCCCACGTGGCTCTGCACTCGTCGCAGGCCATCACGCTGACCGCTCGCCGTCGCCTGCATGCCTGGCCGGCGATGGCCGTCCTCGGGCGCGCCGCGGCTGAACACCTCGGCGTGCCTCTCGGTGAGACGGAGATCGCCGAAATCTACTCATGCTTTCCCGCGGCGGTCCGGGTCCAGCAGCGCGCGCTCGGCCTGGACCCAGGCGGCACCCCGACGGTGACCGGCGGGATGACGTTCGCCGGAGGACCGTTCAACAACTTCGTCTTCGAGGCGACAGCAGCGGTCGTGCCGCTCCTCCGCTCAGCGCCGGAGAAGAGAGGTCTCGTGACCACGGTGAGCGGCATGCTGACCAAGCCCGGCCTGGCCGTATGGTCGGGCGAGCCACCGACAGGCGGGCCCCTCGTCGCCGACCTCGCCGATGAAGCGTCGGCCCGCACCCCCACCGTGCCGGTTGCCACCCCCGAGGAGGCGGGAGGCCGGGCGACCGTTGTCTCCTTCACGGTCACGTATGCCGCGGACGACCCGCTCCGTCCAGCCCGCACGGCCATTGTGGCGGACCTGGCCGATGGGAAGCGGACGGCCGCCACCTGCGATGATGCAGCGACAGCCCGCCAGGCGGTCGCCGAAGGCCTCATCGGGAGGTCCGTCGACATACAAGGCACCGCCTTTACTCCGTGAGTCCATCCCGCCCCCGCCTCGTCGACCCGGAATTGGCGGGGTCGATGCCGATCACGAAGGCAACGCGCTACACGCCCGTCGCGATCGGCGTCCTGTCGTCCGTGGCCATCGTCGTCCAGGCAATCGCCATGGCGACCGCGATCGATCGCTCGTTGCTCCATCACGCGCCGCTGTCAGCCGTACGCGGACAGCTGATCACCATGGTGTTGGCCATGATGGCCCGCGCCGTTCTCGCACTGGCCGGTGATCTCATGGCACATCGCACCGCCGACACTGTGGTCGCCGCGTTGCAGGGTCGGCTGCTGCGTCACTCGTTGTCGCTCGGTCCGAGCTGGCTCGCCGGCGAACGGCCGGGCGAATTGTCGCTCACGGCCACCCGCGGCCTCCGATCGCTGCACGCATATTTCTCGCGTTACCTCCCCCAAGCGGTCACAGCCGCCGTGGTGCCGGTCATCCTCCTCGCGTGGATGGCGACACAAGACTGGCTGTCCCTGGTCGTCGTCGTCGCGCTCGTGATCGCCGTCCCGGTGACGATCATCTATTTCGGGCGGGAGGCCACGAAGAGGACGGCGCGCCAGTGGCGTCGACTGGGCTCGTTGGCGGGTCGGTTCCTCCAGCTCATTGAGGGTCTGCCGACGTTGCGCGCCTTCGGGCGTGACGCGTACGGACGCCGCGAGGTGATGGAGGCGAGCGAGGGAGTGCGCGTCGCCACCATGCGCACCTTGCGCGTCGCGTTCCTCTCGGCCCTCGCCATGGACATGATCGCCGGATTCGGGGTGGGATTCGTCGCCATGGCTCTCGGTCTGCGGTTGCTCTGGGGTGCACTGAGTTTCCAGACCGCGATGGCGGTGTTGCTGGTCGCACCGGAAGTCTTCGTCCCCATGCGGAGGGCCGGGGCCGAATTCCACGCCAGCACCGAGGGTCAAGCGGCCGCCACGCGCGTGCTGCAGGTGCTCAACACCCCGCTCACCACGGCCACCCACACTGCCCCAGCCTCACCATCCGAACCCGAGCAGCAGGCCGGCGCGGGTATCCCCGGGGCCGCCCCGCCCGTGCTGCGCATCGCGCATCTCCGGGTGGGCTACGAGAACAGGTCGTCACCCGCGCTCGACGACTTCACTCTGGACGTCGAGCCCGGGAGTCGCCTCGCCCTGGTGGGCCACTCGGGAGCGGGCAAGTCGACCGTCCTCGCCGCCTTGCTGTCATTCGTGGAGCCCACGCTGGGCACCATGGCGCTCAACGGCCGCGAACGGCACGAACTCGGGATGGCGGCTTGGCGCACCTCCTTCAGCTGGCTCCCGCAGCGTCCGTACCTGTTCGCGGCGTCGCTTGCGGACAACCTTCGGCTCGGCGCGCCGACCGCGAGTGACGAGGCCCTCACGAGCGTCGTCGACGCCGTCGGCCTCGGTGAGCTCCTCGCCCACCTTCCGCACGGCCTCGACACCATGCTCGGGCAGGACGGGCTCACCATGAGCGCCGGAGAACGTCAACGCGTGGCCCTGGCCCGCGCCCTTCTTCGCCCGGCCCCGATCCTCCTCCTGGACGAACCCACCGCGTCCCTCGACCTCCCCACCGTTGACCGGATCGCACCCGCCATAGAACCCTGGCTCACCGGACGTACGGTCATTGTGGCGGCGCACGAGCCCGTGCTCCTGAGCCGTTTCGACGCGGTCGTCGACGTCGGTGCCGGGCTCCCGACAGGGGTGCACCCGTGAGGACATTGCGGCGGGTCCTGTCAGAGCCGGGAACGCCCTACGGCCGCCTTGCGGTAGCCGGTTTCCTCGGTCTGACCTCGGCCGCCGCCACCATCGGGCTGCTGGCCGGCTCCGGCTACGTCATCGGACGCGCCGCCTTCCGCCCCGGACTCAATTCCCTCGTCGGCATCCTGGCCAGCGTGGAGGTCCTCGCCTTCCTCCGCGGGCCGTTGCGCTACGCCGAGCGACTCATCGGACACGATGCCGCGCTGCGCGCGCTCGCCCGCTGGCGCGTCTGGCTCTACGACTGCCTCTCCCCGCGCGCCCCCGCCGCGCTCGCCGGGTGGCGGAGCGGCGACCTGCTCACCCGTGCCATCGACGATGTCGACACTCTCCAGGACCTCTATCTGCGCACGTTGCTCCCCCTCGGCGTCGCCGCCGGCGCAGCGGTGCTCGGCGTCGTCGTTGTCGGGGTTGTCCTGCCCGGCGCCGCACTCGCGCTCGCCATCCCTCTCCTCCTGGCGGCCACCGTCCCGCCCGCGCTCGTCTGGCGCAGCGCGCACGACGAGGAGGCGACCGCGCTGGCCGGTGCGCTGTCAGCCCAGGTCGTCGATGCGATCCACGGAGCACCCGAGCTCCTGGCCTTCGGTGCCGACGTCGCCATGCTGAACCGGGTGGAGGAGACGGCGGGTCGCGCCTCGGAGCTCGAGCGCATGCGGGCGCGCTCGACCGGTATCGCCACCGCGGTCACCCAGTTCTGCCAGGCGATTGCCGTCGCGGGCGTGCTGGCTGTGGCCGTGGACGCCCTTCATCATCACCACCTCGAGCCGGTGATGGTTGCCGTCCTCCCCCTGGCCGCCTTGGCCACTTTCGAGCCCGTGGCAGGCGTCACCCACGCGGTCTCCCGCGCTGCCGCGGCACTTGCATCGGCACGCCGTCTCCTCGCCTTGGCGGCCGTGCCGGTGCCGGTCCGCGACCCCGAGCATCCCTCGACACTGCCCGAGGGCGTCCCCAGGGTGTCATTCGACGGCGCCTCGTTGCGCTACGCGCCGGAGCTGCCCGACGCGTTGGCACACGTCGATCTGCAGCTGCCACCCGGCGGCACCCTCGCCGTCACCGGTTCGAGCGGCGCCGGAAAGACGAGCCTCGTGCACGCGTTGCTCCGGTTCTGGCCTTTGCACGACGGATCGCTCACCCTCAGCGGCGTCCGCATTGAGCAGCTCGCCCAAGCCGACGCGCGCGCCCATTGCGCGCTGGCCGACCAGCGGGCCCAGCTGTTCGCGGGGACCGTGCGGTCCAACCTCACCTTCGGTCGACCCGAGGCGAGCGATGTGGAGATGGCTGCCGCACTCCAGGCGGCTCAGCTGACCGATTGGGTCGCCTCACTGCCCGAGGGACTCGATACGCCGGTCGGCGAGGACGGGGTGGCCGTCTCGGGCGGCGAGCGGCGGCGCCTCGCGGTCGCCCGAGCCCTCCTCGCGCCGGGGGGTGTGCTCGTGCTGGACGAGCCGACCAGCGGGCTCAACGCCGCACTGGCCGACAAGCTCGTCGGCGACGTCCTGGCCGCGGCCGGAGGCCGGAGCGTCCTCCTGATCACCCACCGGGCCGAGGAGGCCCGCAACTGCGATGCCATGGTGGGAATGGAGGCCGGTCGGATCATCAATTAATGTCCTCACCAGGCATTCTTTGTCGCGCCCGCAAGAGTGGGCCCCCTGCGCGCTTCTCCAAATGTGCAGGCAATAACGATGGAGAGTGGGGCGCCGGCACTCCTGCTGGAGCCGCCGTTCGGCGAGGTGCCCTCGGCCGACGGCCGCGTCGCTCGCGGTCAGCGGACCCGGCGCCGCGTGGCCGACGCGCTGATCGCGATCCTCCGTGACGGCGATCCCGATCCGACAGCCAAGGTCATCGCCCAGCGCGCCGGCGTCTCGCTGCGCCTCGTGTTCCATCACTTCTGCGATATGGACGATCTCTACCGGACGGTCTCGTCTCTCCTGTTGGAGCGCCAGTGGCGGGCACAGCCGGAGGTGTCGCCCGAACTCGCCCTCCCGTTGCGGATAGATGCGACCGTGACCTACCGCAGCGTTCTTTTCGAGGACATCTCACCCGTCCGCCGGGCGGCGGTTCGCCGTGCCGGCTCTTCACCGGACCTGACCGCAGCGATCGGTATGAGTGACCTGTTGCTGTCGGAGAATATCCGCACTGCCTTCGCCCCTGAGCTGACCGCACACGACGAAGAAGAGAGCGACGAGCTCCTCAACGCCATGGATGCCGCGTCATCCTGGGAGGCATGGGAGCGCATGCGCCGGGGCTCCGAACTTCCGGTCGACACCGCAAGGCGCATCATGACGCGTACGCTGGCTGCACTCCTCGCCACGCAAATCTGAGCCTGACCGACCTTACGGCCGACCGCTCTCACAGACCGGCGCGTCGGCCATCCGGCGCCGTATTTCGACCAGGCTCGGCGCGGGGTACTCGGACGATCCCGGCTGCCACCCCGTCGCCACCTTCTGCATGCCGACGCCGTCCTGCGCCCAGAGATGGCACGTATTGACCAGCCACGCCACCCCACCCTCCCCGAAGAACGCCTCGCCGTCACCCAGCTCAATCCGATAGGCCGCGCTCGATGTGATGGCTTGTATCACCACGGGGCCGAGAGCACGGGCCAGGAACTCGAGATGGCTGCAGCCTCGCTCGCGCCCGAAGCGCGCCTGGACTGCGCTCGTGTAGCCGCGGGAGACAGACAACCCGACGAGGTCGGAGAAGGTCGGCGCAATCGTCGGGCACTCCGCGTGCGGGAATGTCCCCATGGTGGCTGCCGCGTCCACGATCACCAGATCGGCGCGGCGGACCACGATCCCCAACTCCATGCGGTGCAGATCTCTCGGTCCAAGCCGGCCGCTGGCCCAGGGGCGCTGGTCGTGCAACGTGCCGATGACCACGAAGTGGCCCTCGCGCTCGAACACCGACATGTCGATGGTGCGCCGGTGCACCGGAAGCTCGGCTGCCTCCGGGCCCGGCCGCAGTCCGGCCAGGGTGGGAGCGGTGTCAGGCACCCCGTGATTGTGGCGTGGCCCCACCGTCAGGCGCCACCTCGTTGAAGCCGTGCAGCACCGGACCATCGTGGTTGCCCCACGCGATGCGGGTCACCGAGCCCGTCTTGAGATAGAGGCGCCACGACAGGCTGGCGTCCGAACCGAGGGCCCAGGCGACGGCCGCCTTGATCGGGGTCACGTGGCTGACCACCACCACGTCGCCGTCGGCGGCGCGCGCCCCGGCCCCGTCGGTGGCGAACAGCTCCGCGCAGGCCTCCCCGACGCGTGCGTCCACTTCGGCCAGCGTCTCGCCGTCCGGGGGCCGGAACGTGGGATCGGCCTGCCACTCCCGCCAGACATCGGCCGGAACGTCGCGCAACGGCTGGCACTCGTAGGCCCCGTAGTCCACCTCCACCCAGCGCTCGTCAATCTCGATCGGGCGATCGGTGCCGAGCAGCGCCGCGGTGTCGCGGGCACGGCCCAGCGGGCTGGAGCGCACCTCGCGTACAGGGTCGGCGAGCAGAGGCCGCACCGCCAGCGCCTGGGCCCGTCCACGCTCGGTCAGCGGCGCGTCGCTCCGGCCGAGCAGCAGCCCTTTCGCGTTTGCCTCGGACTCCCCGTGGCGCACGAGGATCAGCATCGAAAGGAAAGCATCGTCAGGCGGGGACCAGGATGCGGCCGCACTGCTCGCAGGTGGTGACGGTGTCGTCGGGCTGCGAGCGGATGCGCTCGACCTCGACGGAGGACAGCTCAAGATGGCAGCCGCTGCAATGGCTTCCGATCAGACGTGCCGCGCCCATCCCTTTCATCCGCGCGCGCAGGAACTCATAGCGCTCGGCCAGCGGGACGGGGAGCAGTGCGGCCTCGGCGGCTCGGGTCGCGGTGGCCGACGACAACTCGACGTCAATGGTGCTCTGCTCGCCGGCCACCTCGGCGCGCAGTGCGAGGGCCTTCTCCTCCACCGGTGCGCGGCGGGCGGCCAGCCGCGCCAGCTCGGCATCGACCGGGTCGAGGTCGACCATGACGACAAGCTCCTGCTCCTCCAGTTCGGAGAGCCGCTCTGCGAGATGGCGCACCTCGTCGTTCATGGCCTGCAGATCCCGCGCCGAGGACCCGCGCGCCGCGTACATGCGCTGCTCCACGGTGCCGCGACGCTCGCTCACCGCGGCGATCTGTTCCTCCAGTCCCTTCTGCGCTTGGGCCAGCCCGGTGCGGCGCGCGTCGGCCGCGCGCTGTTGCGCGACCAGGTCGTCGAGCTCGGCCTCGGCGGCCGCGAGACCGCTGCGCTCGACCAGCGCGGCGCGCTTGTGCTGGAGCTGGGTGATCGTCGTATCGAGGTCCTGGACGGTCATCAGGCGTTCGAGCGCGGGACCGCTCATGCCAGGTGCTCCCAGGCGGCCCGCGCAACGACCAGGCCCGGCGCCAGTGCGGCGTCCGCCTGGCGTGCGGCGTCCTCCCAACTGAACCAGCGGGCCTCGGGACTCTCGCCGGGAGGGGGCACGGGATCGGCGTCAACCCCGAGCACGAGGTAGCGCAGGTCGAGGTGGGTATGGCCGAGGGCCGCCTCGTGGACGTCGACGTTGATCAGGCGCGGCCCACCCTCCGGGTGGTCCACCGCGAGGCCGAGCTCTTCGGTGGCTTCGCGCAGGGCCGCGTCAGGAGGAGCCTCGCCCGGGTCGATGTGACCGCCGGGCTGCATCCAGCGGCCGAGACGCTTGTGGAGGTGCAGCACCGTGCCGCGCCGGCCAACGACGATGGCCGACGCCGTCACGTGCGTCGGATCGGCCTGCTCGCTGCATGGGTCGCCGTCGCCCAGGCGGTCGAGCTCGGAAAGGAAGCGCTCCTTGGCCTCAACTTCCCGGGGTGACGTGGCGACATGGTCGGCCACGAGAGCCCGGAGGGGGACGACCGGGGTGACCACGGCCGTCACATTTAGCACAGTCGCCCAGTGAGCACCGTCACGGCGTTCCCCGCGATGTGCACCCGCTCGTTGTGCGGGCGCACGTAGAGGACCGCCCCGCGCGGTGAGGCCTGGTGGGCGACGAGGGCAGGCTTGCCGAGCGCCGCCGACCAGTAGGGGCCGGCGGAGCACTGGGCCGAGCCTGTCGCCGGGTCCTCGTCAATGCCGACGTTGGGCCCGAAGACCCGCAGCACGTAGTCGGCCTCAGAGCCGGCGTCGGCCGGCGCGGTAATGAGGAGCGCCTTGGCGGGGACGGCCGCGATCGCCACCAGGTCCGGCTTGTAGGCGCGCACCGACTGCTCGTCAGCCAGGACCACGACGGCGAAGAACCCGGTCTCGGCCGAGCCGACCACGGTGTCGGGGTCCCATTGGCCGTGCAGCGTTGCCGGGAGCTCAACGGGGGCCATCGGGTCCGTCGGGAAATCGAGCGCAATGCGGTCCCCTTCGAACGTGGCCAGGAGGGGCCCGCTGCGCGTATGGAACGTGAGCGCGGTCTCGGCATCGACGACACCCCGCTCGCGCATGGCGTGGGCCGACGCCAGGGTGGCGTGCCCGCACAGGTCGATCTCGACCGTCGGTGAGAACCAGCGCAGATCAAAGGTGTTAGGGATGGAGGTGGGCGTCACGAACGCCGTCTCGGATATGCCCAGCTCGAAGGCGATCGATTGCATAGTGGCGTCTGGAAGGGGATCCCGCGGCAGGCAGACGGCGGCGGGGTTGCCGGCGAACGGCCGGTCGGTGAAGGCGTCGACCCAGGTGATGGAGGTGCTCATGACCTCCACAATGCTAAGCGGGACAGCGCCTCGGTGAGGACGCCGTCGCGCTTGCAAAAGGCCCAGCGGACCAGCGTCGAGCCTTCCAGCGGGTCGGTCGCCACCGTGCCGTTGGCGCCGTAGAACACCGAGCTCGGGATGGCAACCACCCCGCAGCGCTCAGGCAGCGCCCGGCAGAAGTCGGTCCCGGTCATGCCGGGGGCGACCGGTGCGATGTCGGTGGTGGCGAAGTAGGTGGCGGCCGGCCGGTGGACGGTGTAGCCCAGCGTGGCCAGCCCGTCGCAGAACAGGTCGCGCTTGTCACGGAGGCCGTGGGCCAACTCGGCGAGGACCGCCGGGGGGCTCCGCAGGCCGTGGGCGATGGCGAGCTGGTACGGCGCTGCGCTCGTGTAGGTGAGGAACTGCTTGGCCGCGCGCACGGCTGCGACGTAAGGCGCCGCGCCAGTCACCCAACCAACCTTCCATCCGGTGAAGGAGAACGTCTTGCCGCCCGACGAGATGGACACCGTGCGCTCCCGCATGCCGGGCAGCGTGGCCAGGGGCACATGGTCGCCCTCGAAGACGAGGTGCTCGTACACCTCGTCGGTCACGGCCAGGATGTCGTGCGTGCGGCACAGTTCGGCTATCTGGTCGAGCTCGGCGCGGGCGAACACCTTGCCGGTCGGGTTGTGGGGGCTGTTGAGAAGGATCATGACCGTGCGCGGACCGACGGCTGCGGCAAGCTCGTCAGGGCGGAAGGTCCAGTCCGGCGCGTGCAGGCGCACCAGGCGTGGCACGGCTCCCGCCATGGAGGCGCACGCCGCGTAGGAGTCGTAGGTGGGCTCGAACATCACGACCTCGTCACCGGGCTCGCAGAGGGCGAGCATGGTGGCGGCGATCGCCTCGGTCGCTCCGGTCGTGACGAGCACCTCGTCGTCGGGCGAGTAGTCCAATCCGTACCACGATGCCTGGTGGGCGGCGACGGCCGTCCGTAACTCGGGGATGCCCTGGCTCGGTGGGTATTGATTGTGCCCAGCGCCGATGGCGTCCATGGCTATCCGGGCCAGCTCGGCGGGCCCGTCGCTGTCGGGGAACCCCTGACCCAAGTTGAGCGAGTCGGTGGCGAGGGCGAGCTCGGACATTTCCGAAAAGATCGTCGTGGTGAACGGCCTGAGCCGGCGGGCCAGCACCTGGTCGCGATCTCCGGGCACCGTCACTCGCTCGATCGTACCGGTGCCCTATCGTCGTTCCGGACCGTGATCACCGTCGCCAACTTCAACATGCATGCCGGGGTCGACGGGTGGGCCCGCCCCTTTGATCATGTGGCGGTGTGCCGCGCTCTCGACGCGGACGTACTCGTGCTCGAGGAGGCCTGGCGGGGGGAGGCGGCGGCGAATGGTGGAGGCCAGGCCGAGGAGATAGCCGAGGCGCTCGGGTACCACGCCACCACCTGCACCCTTGCCGAGGGCTGGCGCGCCGCGCCCAATCCCCGGGCCACCGCCCGATGGATGCCGCGCGCGGGGTTCAGGGCCCCCAGCAACGCACTGTTCTTCGATTGCCTGCTACCCCTCCCGGCCTCGGTTCGGCGATCCTCACGGTACCTGGAGGCTGAGCGGGGAAGCTGGGGCATAGCGGTGCTGGTCCGGCCCCGGCTGCAGTTCGAAGCGACCCGCACACTGCACCTGCCGGACCTCTCGCGTGACCGGGTGCGCCGCGCGGCCATTGTGGTCGACCTGTCCTTTGAGGGCAGGCCCTTCTCGGTGGTCGGGACGCACATGTCCCACCTCCACATGGGATCGCACCGCCACTACGCCGCCCTGAAGGAGCGACTCCACACCGAGGCGCGACCCGACGCGGTGCTGCTCGGCGATATGAACCTGTGGGGGCCCCCGGTCCGCGCCTTCCTGCCCGAGTGGCACCGCGCCGTCAAGGGCCGCACGTGGCCCACCTGGAACCCCCACAGCCAGATCGACCACATCCTGGTGCGCGGCCGGATGGAGATCCGTTCCGGCGAGGTGCTGCCCCACGCCGGCTCCGACCACCGTCCGGTGCGGGCGGTGCTGGGATTCGCCTGAGCGAGAACGGCACGGCGGCCGCACGCATTTGTACGCTGGCCTGACATCGTTGCAAGGGAGGAATCATGGCCGTCGCATTCGTCATTCAATTCTCAGGGGTCGGGTCCGCCGTCTACGACAAGGTGCAGACCGAGCTCGGACTGAAGTCCCCGGGGGTGACCGGGGTGGCCAACGATTGGCCCGACGGGATCATCAGCCACGTTGCCGGCAAGTCTCCCGATGGTTGGTGCGTCGTCGACGTGTGGGAATCACAAGCGAAGTTCGACGAGTTCATGCACAACCGCCTCGGCCCTGCACTGGGCAAGGCCGGCATGCCCGAGCCGCAGGTCACGACCGTGGAGGTCTACAACCGCCACCCGTAGAGGTCCGGCGGTCTGGCGCCGCTGGCGCCGCGGGCGCCGTGGTGGGGATCGGAGTGGCCTAACGGATAGAACGTGCAGACAAGCACGGTGTTTGTGGATCCCGCCTCCATCCGCAGGTCCTTCTGTGAAAAAGGTTCGGTGTTCGGTTCCGTCGGCAAGCCGCCCAAGCTGGTCAGGACCGGACCGAACACCGAACAAAATTTGAAGACAGGTGTGGCTCTCGGCCGGAGCAGAGCAGGCCGGCCCCCAACCCGATCGCAACCGGCTTCATGACGTCGGAGACGGCGGGCCCATGGCACTCACCGCCGCGTCGGCGGTCGGGAAGAAGTGATCCTCCCCGATCTGGCCCATCAGCCCGCTCTTCTCCAGTGACCGGTACACGTGCGCGCCGGCCCGGGACACGGCCAGGGTGATGTGGCGCCGTTGGAGTTCGGCCAGCACCTCGGTGAGGGCACGGCATCCCGTGTAGTCGATGTCGGTCATGCCGATGCAGTCGAGCACGACCACCTTGAGCGCGCCCTCCGCGCGGGGTAGCGCCGCCAGGAGCTCGGACCGGAAGTGGTTGGCGTTGGCGTACCAGAGCGGCGTGGAGAAGAGCACCACCAGCACCGAGGGAACCTGGGTCACACCGTCGGCCGCGCCCAGAGGCGTCCAGCTGGTCGTCCCCGGCACGCGACCGAGCACGTGCAACTTGGGACGCTCCGTGCGGCGGGCCCGGTCGGCAATGGCGAGGGCGACGGCCACCCCGATGCCCTGCTCCACGCCGACAAGGGCGACGGTGAGCAGGGTCACGATGGCCAGACCGAATTCGAACAGGTCGAAGCGGGCGATGGTGACCAGGTCGTGCAGGTGGAAGATGCGGGTCGCCACGAAGATGAGGACCGCAGCCAGCGTCGCCAGGGGCACGTCCTTGAGGAGGCCGGCCGCCGGTATGAGGAGGATCAGAGCGGCCGCGGCCCCCAGGCCCGCCATCTGGCTCCGACCACCGGCCGTGGCGATGGCCGCAGTGCGAGCCGGGCTGGCGTTGACCGGGAATGATCCGATCAGGCCGGAGGCGATACTGCCCGCGCCGACTCCCACGAAATCGCGCGCGACATCGACGTCGTAGTGCCCTTGGTCCGCAAAGGCGCTCGTCGTGGCGGCCGACTGGCTGACCACCACCAGCGCCACCACACCCGCCACCGGGGCCACGCTGCCCAACCGCGTCCAGGACAGGCCCTTGAGGCCGAAGTGCGGCGCGCCGTGGGCAATGGCACCGAGGACGGAGACGCCATGGGATTCGAGCCCGAGTACCCCGACCAGAATGGTGGAGCCGACCAACCCGACCAGCGCGCCCGGGAGGCGGCGGTCCACCCGCTCTGCCGCCAGCACGACGGCCAGCACGCCCAGGCCGATGCCGACCGTCCAGCCGTTGGTGTGACCGAGGTTGGCCACCACGTGGGCGACCCGTCGCACGTTCGAACCGCCGACGGACGAGACGCCGAAGAAGTCGGGTAACTGGTGGATCGCAATGATCACGGCGACGCCGGCCATGAACCCGGTGATGATCGGAGCCGACAGGAACTCCGCGATCCACCCCAGCCGGAGCAGGCCGACCAGGGCAACGATCACACCCACCGCGACCGCGAGGATCCCCACCAGCTCCACGTAGCTGGTCGAACCGGCGGGCGCCAGGTGGGCGATCCCGACCGCGAAGAGCGGCGCAATGGTCGAGTCGGCCCCTACGGACAGCTGTGGGTTCGAGCCGAGAATGGCGAAGAGCACGCTGCCCGCGATGAAGGCGTAGAAGCCCGTGATCGGCGGCATGCCGGCGAGACGTGACGTGGCCAGCTGTTCGGGAACCGCAATCGCGAGCAGGGTGAGCCCGGCCAGCAGGTCCGGGGTCAGCGACGACCCGGTGTAACCGTGCAGCGAGGAGAGGACGAACGACCACGGTCTCGGCCGGACCGCTGCGACGGGCGCCTGCTCGGACGGCATTGCGCCATCATCGCTCAACGGGCGGCGCCGCCACTGAAATAGTCTCCGTGCCAACCGAAGGAGTCCCAGGGACCATGAGCAGCTACCCCTACGCCGACCGTTTCTCCATCAACCGCACCCTGCCGGATACGGGCCTGCCCCGTGAAGCGGTGCTCGAGCAACTGCGCACCATGGCAACCGAGGAGGACGCCTTCTGGGAGACCGGAAAGTGTTCGGGCACCATGTACTGCGGCGACCACGACCACTACCACTTCATGAACGAGGCGTTCGGTCTGTTCGCGCACGTCAACGTCCTCCAGCGCGACATGTGCCCGAGCGCCACCAAGTTCGAGGCGGAGATCATCTCCATGACGCTCGGCCTGCAGCACGGCGAGGCGGCGACGGAAGCCGGTGCGGATCCGTGCGGGCTGGTGACCACCGGTGGGACCGGCAGCATTCTGCACGCGATCCTGGCCTACCGGGAGCACGCCGCCCTGACCCGCGGCATCACGCGACCGAATGTGATCAAACCCGAGACGGCCCACCCTGCGTTCGACAAGGCCTGTCACCTGTTCGGGGTCGAGTTGCGGCGCGCACCCATCGATCCGGTCACGACGCAGGTCGACGTCGGGTGGGTGAAGGATCACGTGGACGAACAGACCGTCGCTCTCATCGGGTCGGCCTGCAACTACGGCTACGGGACGGTCGACCCCATCAGCGAGCTGTCCGATGTCGCCCTCGAGCGCGGCATCGGCTTGCACGTCGACGGCTGTCTCGGCGGGTTCATCCTCCCCTTCGGCCAGGAGCTCGGCTACGACATCCCGGTCTTCGACTACCGCATCCCGGGGGTGACCTCCATTTCGGCCGACACCCACAAGTACGGCTACGCCTTCAAAGGCTCGTCGGTGCTCAGCTTCAGGTCCAAGGCGCTGCGCAACGCGCAGTACTTCTACCTGACCGACTGGAGTGGGGGGAAGTACACCTCGCCGGGCATAGAGGGCTCGCGTTCGGGCGGGTTGATTGCGGCCACGTGGGCCGCCATGGTGCAGCTCGGCCGGGAGGGCTACCTCAACTACGCGAGGCAGATCTTCGAGACGTCCTCCGCCATGCAGGACGCCGTCCGCAGCCACCCCGAGCTGACCATGATGGGTAACCCGACCTTCCTCTTCTCCTTCACCGCCGGCGAGTTCGACGTGTACCACATCAACGACTTCATGCGAACCCGCGGCTGGCGTTTCAACGGCCAGCAGTACCCCAACGCGCTGCACATGGCCGTGACCCGCCCGCAGACACAGGCCGGGGTGGCCACCGCCTTCGCGACCGACCTGGACGATGCGGTGGCCTACGCCAAGGAGCACGCATCAGAAGCGCCCAAGTCGGGCGCGATCTACGGCGGGGTGGCCGGCGGCATGACGGACGAGGCCGACGAGTTCATCCGCTCCGTCATGGCCGACATGCTGGACGCACAGTCGATCATCCCGGCCGGCTGAGGGGACCACCGTGGCCGGAGGTGCGCCGACTGAGTGGATCGCCGGCTGCGTGAGGGCGCATGCCGACCTCCTGGCCGACCTGGAGGGGCTGACCGACGCGCAGGCCCGCGGGCCGTGCGCACTCCCCGACTGGACGGTCGGCCATCTCCTGACCCACATCGCCCGCAACGCCGACAGCGTGGTGCGCCGTCTCGAGGGATCGGCGCGCGGTGAGGTGCTCGACCAGTACGAGGGCGGGTTCGAGGGCCGGCGGGCCGACATTGAGACGGGAGCGCACCGACCAGCCGCCGAACTGGTGGCCGACGTCCGAACCACGGCTGCCGCGGCGGAGCGCGCCATGGCCGCGCTGCCCGATGTCGCCTGGGACGCCCGCTCACGCACGGTGCGCGGCACCGAAGAGGATGCTCGGGCGGTCGTCTTCTCTCGCTGGCGCGAGGTCGCGGTGCACCACGGCGATCTCGGGTCCGGCCGCGAGCGGGTGCAGCTCCCACGCGCACTGGTTGAAGCCTGGCTCCCTGCCGAGTTGGCCGTCCTGGCGACTCGCACCGACCCGGGGCAGCTCCTGTCCTGGGTCATCGGCCGCGGGCCCGCCCCGGCCCTGGCCCCCTGGTAGGTCACAGAACGATGGGCGTCATTGTCTCCTTCACCGAGGACGCCGCCGCGGTGCTCCAAGGTACGGCGCGTTTCCTCGAGTCCCGTCCGGCGGAGCACAACCTGATCCTGTCGCTCCTGCACCAGAGGGCTGCCTCGGGCGATCCCGGGCGCTACTGGACCGTGCGCGACGCGGACACGGGTGCTGACGTCGGTGTCGTGCTGCAGTCCCCTCCGACGTTCCGGGCGACCATGACGCCGATGGCCCCGCTGGTGGCGGCCGGGGCGGCCGAGGCGATCGCCGTGGGAGGGTTCACCCTGCCCGGTGTCGACGCGGAGGCGCCCACCGCAGCCGCTTTCGCCGGTCGATGGGCCGAGGTGCGCCGGGTCGGAGCCCAGCCTGTGCACGGCATGCGCCTCCAGCTTCTCGAGACGCTCACCCTTCCCGACGAGGTGCGCGGCGCGCTGCGTCCGGCCACGTCACCGGACGTTGCGCTTGTGCGCAAATGGATGGCCGCCTTCGCCCACTTCGTCGGCGATCCACCGCCGCCCGACGCCCTCGTCGACCGACGGGTGGAGCGAGGCGAGTTCGCGCTGTGGGAAACGGATGGCACCGTGGTCTGTGCTGCCGCGCGGACGCCCGCCTTCGCCGGCACGAGCAGGATCGGACCGGTCTACACCCCACCTGAGCACCGACGGCACGGCTATGCGGCCGCCTGTGTCGGGCACCTGTCCCGGCAGATCATGGACGAGGGGTTCCGTTGCGTGCTCTACACCGACCTGGGCAATCCAACCTCGAACTCGGTCTACCGGTCATTGGGCTACCGGACGATTTGCGAGAACGTGCGTTACGAATTCGACGGGGAGTGCCAGACGTAGGCGTGCCCATGGCGGTCGACCGCGGCGCAGAAGGTAATCGTCGGGCATGACACGCTGGTCAACGCGCCGCCGTGGTCGATGAGCGTGCCGGCGCTCCATTTCGCACCGTCGTAGCTGAAGACCCGACCGATGGAGTCCACGGCTCGGCAGAACGTCGCGGTCGGGCACGACACGCCGGTCAAGCCTGACGCATTGGTGCCCGACAAGGGAGGCTCGGTCGCGATGGAGGCGGGGGCCGAGAACGCGGCGCCGCTCCACGTCAGCGTGGCACCGGCGCTGTCGACGGCGACGCAGAAGGTGGGGCTGGCGCAAGACACCGCGTTGAGCTGGCCCTGCGGGTCGACGTTGTTGGGTTGTGTCCACGCCCGGCCGTTCCACACCGACGGGCCGCCCTCGGCCGCCACGCAGAACGTGGGGCTGGCGCAAGAGATGTCGTTCGCCGCACCCCACGCGCCGACGTTGCCCGACCACTGAGCGCCGTTGTAGATGAAGGAATTCCCCTCGCCGTCAATGGTCACGCAGAACGTCGGCGCCGCGCAGGCGATCGCGGTGAAACCCTGCGCGGAGGGAATCGTCGTCGGCGCCGACCACGCCGAGCCGTTGAACGTCAACGCCTGGTTCACGCCGGGCACGGCCGCACAGAACGAGAGGGACGTGCACGCGAGATAGACCGCGCCCTGCGGCGAGGGCGCGCTACCGACGGGACCGATGGCGTGCGGCCCCGCGATGGTGAGCTCGTAGGACTGTCCGCTGGTGGAACCGGCCAGGCACGACGCGACCGATGGGCAGGACACGACGGAGAGATCCGCGCCCGGGGCCAGGGTGAAGGCACTCCACCCTCCCGGACCGGGTGGCGTGGTGGTGTGTCCGGTCGTGGTGGTCCCGGTCCCGGCCCCGGCTCCCTGGCCCGACCCCGGACCAGGCCCATGTGAACAGGCCGCGAGCAGGAGCGCACCCGCGCCGATGACGAGCAGCAGCCGGAGGGATCGGCGCACGGTCAAGGCCGGTTGGGCAAAGGGCGGTTGACGTCGAGCGCCCCTTGGCGGGACCACGTATCGAGCACGATCAGGGTCTTGGTTCCCGTGACCCGGCCGCGTCGGCGCAGTTTCTCAATGACCTGCCCCAGCCGTTCGACATCGGGCACCTGCAACCACACCAGCGCGTCGGGATCGCCGGCCGTGGTGAAGACGGCCTGCACCTCGGGCAGCTGGGCCGCGGTCTCCTTGATCTCCTTGAGGTCCGCCGTGCCGGCGAAGCGCACCTCGGTGAATGCCTGGATCGGTCGCCCCGCCTTGCGGTGGTCGACGACAAGCGTGTAGCCGGCGATCACGCCGGAGCGCTCGAGGCGCTCAATGCGCCGGGTGACGGCGGAGGCGGAGAGCGATACGTTCTCTCCTATGTCGGCCATGGTACGGCGAGCGTTCTGCGACAGCAGTTCAATGATCTGGTGATCGGTTGCATCAAGCTCGACGGCGCTCACGGGGTCACCTTAGGGAGCGGCCGGCGGGCCGGGGCTTCGCCTCCCGGGGACGCATGGAGCCCGGAGGACTCGTGACACGCCGTACGACTCGAAGGGGTGTGGTGCACAATCAGTGCATTATATCCGGCCTTTCCCCCTTTTCCATTGCGTCGTTCTCACAATGAGGAGCACATTCTCCTCTTCTGCAACCTCCGGGTGTTCACTGAGGGGGTGAGGGCGACGGCACTGTTTCGGAGTTCGACCGGGTCCACACAGGTGGAGCAGTTCGTCATTTGCGAGGACCCTGCCAGCGGCCTTCAGGCGGCCATCTCCATTGACGACACCACCCTCGGGCCCGGGCTCGGCGGCGTCCGCTTCATGCCCTATCCCACCTTCCCCGACGCCATGGAGGAAGCCCGTCGCCTGTCGCGGGTGATGACCCTCAAGAACGCGGTGGCCGAGATCCCCTACGGCGGCGCCAAGGCGGTCATCGTCCGGGAGCCAGACCTGGAGCGCAACCCCGAGCGCCGCCGAGCGCAGCTCCTGGCTTTCGCCGGGTTCATACGGGACCTCGGAGGCCGCTACGTTCCCGGCGTCGACATGGGCACGTCGGTGGCGGACCTCGCCCTCATCGCCACCGTTGCCCCCTGGGTCAGCTGCAGCAACGAGGATCCCTCGCCGCTTACGGCCCTTGGCGTCTTCCATTCCATGCACGCGGCCGTCGGCCAACTGCTGGGACGCGACATGGCCGGGGTGCGCGTGGTCATGCAGGGCGCCGGTCACGTCGGCTCCTCGTTGGCCACCCTGCTCGCGTCCCACGGCGCGCAGATCCTGCTCGCCGACGCGGATTATTCCCGCGCCCGCGAGGTGGCCGACCGTGTGGGGGCGACAGTGATCGCCCCCGACACCGTGCTCACCGAGCCATGCGACGTCTTCGCACCCTGCGCGTCGGCGCGGGTGCTCAACCCCGAGTCGATCGCGCAGCTGCACTGCTCCATGGTGGTGGGTGCCGCCAACGACATGCTGGCCCAGCGCTCGTGCGCCGACCTCCTTGAGCGTCGGGGCATCCTGTACGTCCCCGATTTCCTGTCCAACGCGGGAGGTGTCATCGCCATTCACGCCGACCGTGCCGGTTGGGACGATGCCACCCTCACGGCTGCGCTCGAGGAGATCGGTCCCCGCACGTCGCGGCTGTTGAATGCGTCGGTGCACTCGACGCCGCTGCAGGTCGCCGAGGAATGGGCCTCGGACCGGCTCGGCCATACCATCACCGTGCCGGACTGAAGGCGGCGCGACTGGTGCGGTCCGTGAGCATCAGCGACAGGTATGAGGCCACAGAGGGCACCGTGCTGCTCTCGGGCATTGAGGCGCTGGTGCGACTGTTGCTGACCCAACGGCGCCTCGATACGCAACGGGGTCTGTCCACCGCGCTGTTCATCAGTGGCTACGAGGGGTCACCATTGGGGGGCCTGGACCAGCAGTTGGCCGGCGCCCGCGCGCTCTTGCAAGAGGCCGACATCGTGTTCGTCCCCGGCATCAACGAGGAACTGGCGGCCACCGCCGTCGGAGGAACCCAGCTGACGGTCGAACTCCCGGGACGGAGGGTCGACGGGGTCGTCGGGTTCTGGTACGGCAAGAACCCCGGTCTCGACCGCGCCGCGGACGCCATCCGTCACGCCAGCGCCTCGGGCACCTCACCACTCGGGGGCGCGGTGGCGCTGGTGGGAGACGACCCGCTCTCCAAGTCCTCCACCCTGCCCAGCTCCTGCGAGCAGATGGCGCGAGCGCTCGGCACCCCCGTGCTGGCGCCGTCGGCCGTCGCCGACATCATTCCGCTCGGCCTCCACGCCGTCGCGCTGTCCCGCTATGCCGGCCTGTGGACCGCCATGAAGATCGTGGCCGACCTGGCCGACGCCTCCGCCACGGTGCGCCTGCCCTCATTGCCCACGTTGGGCATTCCCGCACCGGACCAGGACCGCCAGTGGCGACCGCGTGCCCTGGTCGGCCCCGGTGCGCTGGCCGCGGAGGAGGACTTCGTGGGCGTCCGTGTGCCGCGTGTCTTCGAGTACACCGAGGTGGCCGGGCTCAACGCCGTCGTGAGCGAGCCCACGCGGCCGCGACTCGCCATCCTGGCTGCCGGAGTGGCGTACGCCGCCACCGTGCGTGCCCTCGCCGATCTGGGCCTCACCCCGCACGATCACGACGAGCTCGGCCTGCGGTTGGTCAAGATCGACCTGCCTTGGCCCCTCAGCACCTTCGCCCTACGGGCCATGGTGGACAGGGTCGACGAGGTCCTCGTCGTGGAGGACAAGGCCCCGGTGGTCGAGGATCAACTCAAAGCCGCCCTCTACCGCCAACCCCATCAGCCCCTCGTCTACGGCAAGGAGCGCCCGGACGGGTCGCCCTGCCTACCGCGTCAGGGAGCCGTCACCACCGAGCTGGTCGCCGATGTCCTGGCCCACCTGTGGCGCGACCGGCCGCTGCCGGGGCCTGCCCGCCACGCGGTCGACCAGCGCAACGCGCCGGCACCCATCCGCATCGACCTCCGGCACGAGGCGGCGCCCGTGGCGAGGACGCCGTACTTCTGCTCGGGCTGCCCGCACAACATATCGACGCAGGCCGACGACGAACAGCTGGTGGGGCTCGGCATCGGCTGCCACATCATGGCGTCCTTCGACGAAGGCGGCCGGGGCCACCAGATCGGCATGACCCAGATGGGTGGTGAAGGCGCGCAGTGGATCGGCATGTCGCCGTTCACGAAGGACGCGCACTACGCGCAGAACATCGGCGATGGCACCTTCTTCCACTCCGGTTCACTGGCCGTCCGTGCCGCCGTGGCCGCCGGTGTGACCATGACCTACAAGATCCTCTACAACGACGCCGTGGCGATGACCGGCGGGCAGACGCCGGTCGGCAAGGTAGGTGTGCCGGAACTGACGTACTGGCTGGCGATGGAAGGCGTGCAGCGCGTGATCGTCACCACCCCGGACCCCGGCGAGTTCGCCGGAGCCGACCTTCATGCGATCGCAACCGTGGTCCACCGCGACCGCCTGGCCGAGACGCAGCGCGAACTGGCCGCCGTGCCCGGCGTGACGGCGCTGATCCACCACGACCCTTGTGCGGCCGAGGAACGCCGGCTCCGAAACAGAGGCATTCGGCCCGCGTTGACCGAGTCCGTCTGGATCAACAGCCGGGTGTGCGAGGGCTGCGGCGACTGCGCCGAGAAGGCCACCTGCATGTCGCTCGTGCACGTGCCGACCGCCTTCGGCACCAAAATGTCGGTGCACCAGGGTTCGTGCAACCTCGACAAGAGCTGCATCAGGGGTGAGTGCCCCTCCTTCGTTGTGGCCCGCCACCGCCGCGGCACGCACTCCGCCCAGCTGCCCGACCGCCCTGCCCCACCCGCGGTCCTGCCCGAACCGGCGGCTCGACGGTGGTCGGGCCAGACGGTGATGCGCATGCCGGGCATCGGTGGCACCGGCGTCGTCACGGCGTCGCGCATTGTGCAGATGGCCGCGCACCTGGCCGGCCTGCACGCGGCGGGCATCGACCAGACCGGCCTGTCGCAGAAAGGTGGCCCCGTCACTTCGGACGTCCGCATCTCCTCCACACCGATCACCGGCGACGTGCACGCCAGTCCCCGGGGCGCCGACATCCTGCTCGGCTTCGACCTCCTCGGCGCGGCCGGAGACGACGCCCTGCACGTGACGTCGCCGGAGCGGACGGTGGCGATCCTCAACACGGCCGAGGTGCCTACCGCAACGATGCTCCGCCACCAGGGCTCGGCCTACCCACTGGCCGCCGGGCTCTTGGCCCGCATTGCCCGCAGCACGCGGGGCAACGACATGATCTGCCTTGACGCGCAGCGCATTGCCGAGGAGCTGACCGGGGATCATCAGGCGGCCAACCTCGTGCTCGTCGGTGCCGCCGTCCAATCAGGGTACCTGCCCATCGGCGTCGAGGAGCTGGCCGAGGCGGTTCGCCTGAACGGCGTCGACGTCGACGCCAGCCTGGCCGCCATCGCCTGGGGCCGGGCCGCCGTGGCCACACCTGACACGGTGACCGCCGCGCTGACGTCTGCCCCCGGCGCGCCGGCCTCGCCGCCCGCCCCCCCGCTGCCCGAGAGGCTCCGACCGAGCGCGCACTGGCCTGAGGACGTCCGCGCCGTGGTTGCGCTCCGCGTGAGCGAACTGATCGCCTTCCAGAACCAGCGCGTGGCGCGGTCCTACCTGGACCGGGTAACCGCGGTGGCCGAGCGCGAGAACAAGGCGACCGGCGATCCCCTCATGCCCGTGACCGAGGCGTTCGCTCGCGGCCTCTTCGCGCTGACCGCGATCAAAGACGAGTACGAGGTGGCCCGCCTCCACCTTCTGCCCGAGGAGCAGGCTGAGTTCGCCAGAGCTTTTCCCGGTGCGCGCAAGGCGTACCTGCTCAAACCGCCGCTGCTGGCCGCGCTCGGGCTCAAGCGCAAGATCAGCCTGGTGCGCACCGCCCCCGTCGCCTTCCGGGCGCTTCGGGCCGCCCGTCACGTGCGCGGCACGCCGCTCGACCCGTTCGGCTGGTCCGCCGAACGGCGCAGCGACCGGCACCTCCGCGACGAGTACCAGCAGGCGGTAGACAAGGCGATGCTCCTCCTGTCGTCCTCGAATACCGCGGTCGTGCTCGGACTCGCCAATACCGCCAATGATGTGCACGGCTACGCCCACGTCCGGGCGGCCAGCGTCAACCGCATGCGCGCCACCATGGATCGCCTGCTGGCCGATCTGGTCCATCCTGGTGAAGACGCCGAAGGGTCGTTCCGAGCCGCTGGCTAGCGGCGGTGCACCGACACGACGTAGTTGCTGTCCGGGCCGAACGGCTCGCGGTCCCAGGTCGACCACCGGTCGACGAGCACGAGCCCCGCCTGCGCCGCGGCCTCGTCGTGCCCGGCCACGCCGAAGCCGCCCGAATGCAAGGAATATCCGGCGATGAGCAGGCCTCCCGTCACGAGATGGCGCGCCATGTTGGCGATCACTGCGCCCTCGGTGCCCGGGTCGACGAAGATGAGCACATTGCCCGCCAGCACCACGACGTCGAACTGGCTCCCGAGATGGAACTCCGGAGTGGCCAGATCGGCTTCCACCCACACGAGGTGGGGCGCCTTCTGGCGAGCCACCTCCAGCATGGCGGGGTCCTGGTCTACGCCGACGACCTCGCGTCCGCGCCGGCTCAGCTCTATGGCCACCCGGCCCGTACCGCAACCGGCATCGAGCACCCGGCCGGGCTGGTAGGAATCGACCAGGTCGGCCTCACCATGCATATGCATTCCGGCGGCAGCCAACTCCTCGAACCGCCGGTCATAGTGCGCGCCGCGCGGGATGTCACCTTCCGCCCATCGTCTGGCCATCACGACACATTGTCGCCTATGGAATCGTCACGCCTCCGGGCAGGGTGACCGTCGAGCCGGCCGGCACCGTGAAGAGGCTCGCCGGCGGCGACTTGGAGTACTTGGTCAGTTGGAAGTACGTGCCCTTGAGCGTGCCCGAATACGCCAGCAGGCCCTTGTTGGTCACGCAGTACTTCCCCGTCTGGCCATGTGACGACACCGTCACGCAGGCGGACGCCTGCCCGGCGAACGTGGCGGTCGATGAGGTCACCTTGAGCCCGGCCACCCGGGCGACAAGGGACCTTTCTACGCCGTTGAAGGCAGTGATGGCCGCGGCCGGGCTGAACAGGCCCTGCAACCCTGCAATCGGGTTGACCCCCGTGGCGGCAAGGCATGTCTCCTTCTGACCCTGCGTCGAGCAGTAGTAGCTCTTCGAGCCGTCGCTGATCACCGCTCCTCCCGACGTGGCGAAGTACGACTTGGGCGGCGCCTGGGCGACGGTCACGGTGGTCGTCTGGCCGCCCGCCACCGAGGTGTAGGTGGCCTCATACGTCAGGTGCTTCGCGTTGTTCATGACCTTGGCGAGCGCCTTGAGCTGGGCCGAGGAGACCGACTTGTCCAGCGCAGCCGAGGCTGGCAGGGCTGTTCCGATGACCAGGAGCCCAAGAGCGGCGGCCGCCACGCGCGTGAAGAGGGGTGAGTGCATGGCGGGACGGTACGGCCGTTGCGCCGCCCTGTCAATCACCCGGTCCAGCTAAACCCGCCCGCGAGAGGCCAACGTGCCGTCCCACGCGGGGACGCCGAGGCTGATCAGACGGAGCTGTCGCTTCGTGCGGTCCACGATTTCCTGCTCCTCGTCCAGCCCGGCCTCGAGCACTTCAGCCACCATGCGGATGATCGTTTCGGTGATCACGCCGGCCAGCATCCGCCGATCGTCGGTGGACCACTTGTCCACGCCAGGCATGCCGACGAGGTCGATGGCCAGCTCGTCCGCGAAGAGCTGCAGCTCGCGGTTGATGGCTCGGCGCAACCGCCGCACGCCGCCATAGCGCTCCCGGGCGATGAAACGGAAATGGGCGGTGTGATTGTGCAGGTGCAGGACCACGACCGCCAGCGACCTCTTGATGGTGTCGCCGTCAAAGGGGTTCTGTGAGCGGGCGTCCTTCAACATTTCCCCGAGGGAGTGGAAGGACTCCTCGACGAGCACGAGGCCCAGCTCCTCCATGTCGTCGAAATGGCGATAGAACGCGGTCGGCGTAATTCCCGCCTCCCGGGTGACTTCGCGCAGGCTCAGGCTGTCGAAGGAGTTATGAGAGAGGAGCTTGAGGGCAGCCCGGACCAGGGCCTGCCGCGTAAGCTCCTTGCCTTCCAGTCGTGTCGACGTATGCCGCTTGGCCACCATTCGCTCACCATTCGTTCACAATTGTAAATCCAAAGTACTAGAGAGGCACGAAGTCATGATGGACACCGGGCGTTCTATAGGAATTCACAACAATAGAGAATAAGTTGACAACTGTAAACTCTGCGTCTTATAGTACACAGATGTCAACCCAAACGGTTGCCCAGCGTCCGCTCGGGCGGCGTGTCCTTCGGCGAGCGATCCGCCTGTTCGACGCCGCAGCGACGCCCTACGGGGTGGACCGGTACGTCGAGCTGGTCCGGCCCTCTTGGTCTTCCACCGAGGTCCGGGCCAAGGTGATCCGGGTAGTGCGCACGACGCCCCGGAGCGTGACGCTCACCCTGCGCCCCAACGGCAACTGGACCGGGTTCCGGGCCGGGCAGTACACGCAGCTCACCGTCGAGATCGATGGCGTCCGCCACACCCGCTGCTACTCCATGGCCAACGCCGCCATCGCCGGCAATGGCCTCCTGGAGCTGTCGATCACCGCGCAACCCGAGGGCAAGGTCAGCCAGCACCTTCGCGAACACGCCACCAGGGGTGCCACCGTGTGGCTCACCCCCGCACAGGGCCTCTTCACACTCCCTGAGACCGAGCCCGAGCGGCTGCTCCTCGTCAGCGGCGGGAGCGGCATCACGCCGGTGATGTCGATGCTGCGCACCCGCTGTGCCCTCGGTGGGACGAAGCCCGTCACCTTCTTGCATTACGCGCTCACCAAACCCGACATGCTCTACGACGACGAACTCGAGGAGTTGGCCCGTACCGCACCGAACCTGCGCGTCCTCCGCGTCTTCACGGACCAGCCGGGCACGGGTGACCTTGACGGCTTCCTGACCGCCGCCCATCTGGACGCCGCCGACCCGCTGTGGCGGCAGGCCGAGGCGTTCGTCTGCGGACCGGCGCCGTTGATGGACTCCGCGCGGTCCCTGTTCGAAGACGGCGGACGCAGTGACAACCTGCGCACCGAAGCCTTCACGCTCACACAGTTCACGGCAGAGGCGGGCACCGTTGACGGCACCGTTCGCTTCGGCGCCAGCGAAATCGGCGTGCACAGCGACGGCACGCCGATCCTGCACCAGGCCGAAAGCGCCGGGCTCACACCACTCTTCGGCTGCCGCATGGGCATCTGCCACACCTGCACACGAAAGTTGTGCTCGGGAGTGGTGCGCGATGCCGTGACGGGCGATCTCACCAACGGACCGGACATCAACATCCGGATCTGTGTGAGCGTCCCTGTCGGCGATGTCGAGATCGACCTCTAACCACCCACCTTCTGAAAAGGACATTCGATGACCACCGTTGCCGAAGCCCACGGTCTCACCCCCGCACAACTGGATGCGCTCGAGCATGAGCTCGAGGCACTCAGGGCAAACGTCGTCTCCCAGCTCGGCGCCGAGGACGTGAAGTACATCCGGCGACTGATCCGCATTCAGCGTTGGTCCGAGATCACCGGCCGGGCGTCATTGTTTCTCGGCTTCCTGCCTCCGTTCTGGTTGGCGGGCGCCGCTGCACTGTCGCTCTCCAAAATCCTCGACAACATGGAGATCGGCCACAACATTCTCCATGGCCAGTACGACTGGACCAATGATGCGGCGCTCTCCTCGGCGAGCTTCGAGTGGGACTCGTCGTGCCCGGCCAAAGGGTGGCAGCACTACCACAACTTTCTGCACCACACGTACACGAACATCACCGACAAGGACCGCGACCTCGGCT
>Ga0307374_10003219_pt1 | contig 28072 bp, 39 predicted proteins | sample OX3MG_FD_202532 | JGI IMG/M metagenome (GOLD analysis project Ga0307374, IMG submission 202532) | Soil microbial communities from Risofladan, Vaasa, Finland - OX-3 | ecosystem: Environmental > Terrestrial > Soil > Coastal area > Acid sulfate soil | place: Finland: Risofladan, Vaasa | collected... | reverse complement strand
GGCGCTTCGGATTTCAATGGGGTTCGATCGTCGCGAGTAGCTCCCAATTGGGCTTTCCCGCGTAGAGAAGTGACCTGATCCGGTAGTTGGTAAAACTGGTGAAGCCAAATGCTGCGCGTTTGACGCGTTTGATGAGATTGTTCACGGCTTCGGTCGGTCCATTGCTCACGTGGGCTTTGTGCCAAGCCGCGATCTGGTGCTTCCAGCGCAGAAGTGTCCGACCAAGTGATCGCACCTCGATTGGATTGTCAGTATCTTTCATATCCTTCCCGAGCCGTTCCACAAAGGCCAACGCGAGTTCGGCATCGGTATGGCTATACAGATCGCGCACCGCCTCTTTGGCCAGCCAGGTGGTCCCAACATCGCCATCTGGGTCACCGGCACGCAACAGGCCGAGGAGTTTCTCTCGGCCATGATCGGTGAGTCGCTCGTCTGCTTTGGTGAGCAGTCTCCGACAGCGATAGAGCGGATCGGTCTTTCGACCTCGGTGTCCCATCGTCAGGTTCTGCACCCGCCTGCGACACTCATCAAGCTTTGCATTTGCGAGTTTGACCACATGGAACGGATCAGCCACCTGGATCGCGTCGGGCAACATCTCAGTAAAAACCTTGCGATAGGGACCAGACAGATCCAAGGTGGCATAGACGATGTTGTCTCGCCAAGCCTTGCCCTTTGCCTCCAACCACGCGCTGGGTGCCTCGGAGCTGCGACCGGGGACGACGTCGAGTAACTGGCCAACCGTGACGTCGACGATCTGGGTGGAGAACTGCTGGTGGCGCCAGGGGCCAATTCGGGCAAACAGCACCTCGTCGAGCCCAAGTGCACTGACCATGCCGTAACGGTGTGGGTCATCATCAATGAGTGCACTGCCGTAGGCAATAACTGCGTCATTCACGGTGTGCCAATCACAGTCGAGCTCTTTTGCGACCTCGTTCACGCTCCTCGCGTGACGACCGACCTGTTCGGTGACCCAACGCCCTGCGCGGGCGGTCATCGCCATCCGAGGGGCACCAATGCGAAGTTCTGTGTGAATCCACGATCCTTGAGGACATGACACCTCTTGGCAGCGCCAGCGTCGCTTGTGCCAGACAAGGCGGGTCGGGCGGCCATATGCGGGAAGATCGATCAGTTCAACGACCGGCCGATCCTTCAGCTGTGCAAACACCCCGCAGCCCGCACATCCTGGTCGATCACTACGGCACTCGATATGCACGCGGAGTGGCTCTCCAACAACATCGTCGATACCGAGCACATTGACCGCCGGCAAGCCAACCAACAGCTCGCACATGCGCGTAGGATCTGATTCCACAGGGACTCTCTCTTCTTTTGGCGTTGAACACCATCAGATTTGCAGAGTCCCTGTCTCGCGTCGTGGATGGTTCATACCCCACGCATATCCGAAGTGCCGCTTTATTGAGAGATCGTAAGTAAAGATCTCTTCACGCGTAACGGTTCTACATCATTCAAAACGCTTCGTCGTATGCAGGTATTAAGAAGGACTCTGGGGCTCATCGGAAAGGGCGCGCAGTGCGATCGCGGAGTGGGCATAGGCCCCGCCAGCGCGCATCTCGGCAGCGACCCAAATCGCCTCCATGATCTCTTCGTCCGTTGCGCCTTTGCGTCGAGCAATCCGAGTGTGACCATCTATGCAGTATGGGCACTGGGTAACGTGCGCGACGGCGACGGCGATAAGCTGCTTTGTCACCTCGGACAACGTCCCGCTGGTGAATACCGCTCGACTGAGTGTTTTAAAGGCATCATCAATGTCGGGAGCAAGTTCGTGGCGGCGATGCCCCATCTCCGCCGTCGCGATTGGAAAGACCGATTCAGTCATGATGTTCTTCTCCCTTTTTTCATGGGGTACCTCACTCGTCCTTGACGTACTCCGCTCGTATCGCTCTCGCCGGCGAAACACTGTGGCTCCGTGCCTGCCACCGGAACGCCTCCTTTACGCTGAATCTCGCTTGGCGCCAGCGCAAACCCTCGATACTTCACAACTCCGCGTCTCTCCATTCGGCCGCCAACAGCGACGCGGTGGGGTGACCCGACTCCGCCGCGGTGGAATAGCGAATTGAGTCCACGCGCAACTGGTTCACCAAAAGACCCGCCAACGTGAGCTCAGCGTCGTCCATCAACGCGTTCCACTAGACGCCAAGAACACCGCGGAGGAGATCTTCTAAAGGCACTTTCGGATCTTGGAGTCGAGCCACGTCGATTGGTTTGCCCAAGCGAACGAGATCGGCGATGACATCAGCGACCTCCCAAACGTTGACATTCATGCCCGCGAGCACTCGTCCCTGGTCGAGCCAAAAGACGATGTACTTTCCCCCGGCCACCTCGCCGCGAAAGATGATTTGGTCGTAATGACCAGAGTCGACGAAGCCCGAGTACTCCATCCCCAGGTCGTACTGGTCAGAGTAAAAGTACGGCACACGGTCATAGACGACGGCTCGGCCCATCATGTTGGCTGCGGCCACGAGTCCCTGGTTGAGGGCTGCCGACCAGTGCTCTAGTCGCAGATGACGGTCGAGCAACGGGTACCAGGTGTTGGCCACATCGCCGGCCGCGAACACGTCAGGGTCTGAGCTTTGTAGATATTCGTCGACAACTATCCCGTTGTCGATGGTGAGGCCGGACGCCTCGGCTAACTCGAAGTTCGGAGTAATTCCAATACCAACGACGACCACATCAGCGTCGATTTGTCGGCCATTGGTGAGGCGTACACCGGTAACCCGATGCTCCACCCCAGTGATTTCAGCTACCTCGACGCTCATATCCATCGTGACGCCGTTGCGAGTGTGCAGCTTGAGGAAAAGCTCGGCGACCTCGGAACCGAGTACGCGCACCAACGGCAGTTCCGCTGTCTCTAATACCGTCACCTCGATGCCAGCCGCGCGGGCCGCGGCTGCAGTCTCGAGGCCAACCCAGCCCGCCCCAATGATGGCTACTCGCTTCGCGGTGACGAACGCAGCTTTGATCGCCTCGCAGTCAGCCACTCGTCGCAGGTACAGCACTCCGTCGAGGTCGCTGCCGGGCACTTTGAGGTGACGAGGGGACGAGCCAGTCGTCAGCAGTAGTTTGTCGTAGTCGAACTGCTCTCCGGAATGCACGGTCAGTCGGTGAGCGGTGACATCGATGAGCGTGGCCGGGCAGTTAAGTCTAAGTTCGACGTCGTTGTCGTCATACCACGTCTGAGGATGAACGTAGATCTTTTCCTTCTCCGTTTTCCCTTGGAGGTAGTCCTTCGACAGCGGCGGTCGATTGTAGGGGCGCTCCGACTCGTCGCCGATGAATACCACCCTCCCGCCGAAATCCTCGGAGCGCAGGGCTTCGGCCGCTTTGGCACCGGCCAAACCACCACCTACGATCAGAAACGTCTGTCGCCGTGTCATCTCGCCACTATCTTCGTCTTCTGGAGACATGGCTCAGGCTCAAACACCGTTTGACAGCGCTGTCGCCATCGACTCGAGTTCAGATCTGGACGCACCAACGGACGTAAACTCGAGAACCGCGGCGATGCTGTCATCTCTTCCGCTCCTCTGCGCCTGAACATATTCCGACCACCACAGTCGGTGCTTACGTTGTCAGGGTCTAGAACAAAGAAGCGTCGCCGAGGTCCATTCGGTCTCGAAAGTACCTGCTATCCAAAATTGGTTTCACAACTGATCACACGATGCAAGCACGTGTGTGGTGAGAACATAACCATAGATAAATCGAGCAGTCATCGGCATCGGTACCGTCAGTGCAATTTTGCTCCACAAAGTTGGTGGGGAAAGACGGTTCGCTAGTTGAGTCCTTCAAGGAGGGCCAGCATGTCCTCGGCGTGCTCCTCTTCCATCGCGAGAATCTCCTCGAGCATTCGTCGCGTGGTCGGATCACCGGCGCTCAACCACGAGATGATCTCGGTATACGAGGCGATCGCGACGCGTTCGGCGACCAGGTCTTCTCGAATCATCTCCTCGAGTTCCGCGGACGAGTCGTACTGCGAGTGGCTGCGCCCGGACAACGTGTCGGGATTAAAGTCAGGCTCACCCCGTAACTGAGTGATCCGAGCGGCGATCATGTCGGCGTGATGCTCTTCTTCACCGGCGTGTTGAAGGAACTCGGCGGCGGCGACCTGCGCATTGAGTCCCTGCGCGGTGAAGTAGTGACGCTTGTATCGCAACACGCACACGAGCTCGGTGGCCAACGTCTGATTGAGAACGAAGATGACCCGGTCCAAGTCCGCGCCGTACGCGTCGGTCACCGAACCCCGTTCCATGTTCTCTCGAGCCCGCTTGCGCAACGTCTCCACGTCGGTCAGAAACTCTTTCATAATGTCACTCCTCGTTACATCGCTGAATTCATTATGGTCTAAGATCCTGATGCGGACTAACAATTCATTTGTCATTACCAAATTTGACAAGTTTTGTAGCCTCTGATGAATCGGTGACCGAGGCTTGTAGCAACACTGAACGGTCGTCCACTTCGTCCTCGATCCTGGTCCAAACACTTTCGCGAGGCGAAGATCTATGACCTCAATCTCTTTCGATCGAAAATACCGTGCTCGCCGAATCCCCTTGTCGTTCCAAGACCTTGCGCACGACTAGGCGGTGCTGGGGCGATTGGGAGCTGCCCGAGATCGCGGATACTCTCTTTCACCAAGTTCACCACCTGGTCAGGGTGACCGTTCCATACGAGTTTGGCACTAGCGCTAGTGAAGCCTTGCTCTGTTCCCAGCTCGGATACTGCGACATTCTCGCCGCGAGTCCTGCTGACGCCATCGACCCACGCAATTTCCCTAGATTCCATGCCGCGGTGATGCCGCGGCCGACCATGGTCTGGGGCGATCTTCGATGTACGCACACGATTTTTCACCAGCTATTTCTGATCTTCTGCGGTCAGAAGTGAACGCTAAATGGCGCCTGCAAAGCCCTCTACTCCAGTTCGATTCTGGGCGCCGCCTCCAGCATTTTTCGCTGCATAGTGGCAGGTCAGGGGCCATATTTGGTTTGTCCTTGACAGACCGGCAGTGACCTCCAGAACCTCTCAATACCCCCTGTTTTCAGCCCCATGGTGCCCCAAATCAGCCCCATGGCCGATCAGAGGAGATTGAGATGGCCAATGTTGAAAAGCGTTCCGGCAACTACCGCGTGCGTTATGACGATCCATTCGGACGAAGACGATCCGAGACCTTCACCCGCAAGGGCGACGCGGAACGGTTCTTGCGCGAGACACGCGTCGCGATCGACAACGCGCGCTGGCTCGACCCGAACGGTGAGAAGATCACACTCGCGGAGTGGGCCGAGGATTTCATGTCGCTCGCACGTCGTCTCTCGCCAACAACACAGCAGACCTATCGCCGCGACCTTGACAAATACATACTCCCCCGCTTTGGCGCGTACACGATCGGAAGGCTGCCGAGCGACGAGATCGAGAACTGGTTAATGGATGAGGTTGAGTCGGGAACTGCGCCAAGCTCGGTGCACCGTCACTACCGGACGCTTCGTCGCATGCTCCAGGTGGCGATCGAGAAGGAGAAGCTCCTCTTGAATCCGTGTGATCGCGTCACGCCGCCGCGTGTTCCAAGAAGCGAGATGGTCTTTCTCTCCTGGAATGAGGCGATCAACCTTGCCGAGGCGCACAATGAGCGATATCGCGTGCTGGTCTATCTCGCCATCGACACCGGCATGCGCTGGGGAGAACTCATTGGACTGCGACGCGCCAACGTCGATGTCCAACGCCAAAAGGTTCGCGTGACCGAACAACTCATCCGCATGGGTGCCGGTGAGTGGCTGCGAAAAGAACCAAAGACCTCTGGCTCAGTTCGATCGGTAACGATCTCGGAATTCACCGCGATGGTTCTCACCGACCATCTCTCACACTTCGCTGGCCCAGGATCAGACGGCCTCGTGTTCGCGAACCAGGCTGGCCACCCGCTCATCTCCTCGAGCTTTTTGACCCACCACTTCAAGCCAGCACGAGATTCACTCAAGCTGGCCTGTCGGTTCCACGATCTGCGCCACACAAGTGTCGCTCTTGCGATCGCGTCGGGAGCACACCCCAAGGCGATCCAGGCCCGAATGGGACACTCCTCGATCAACGTCACCCTTGACCGCTACGGACACCTTTTCCCGGAACTCGACGAAGCAATCGCCGTCTCATTCGGCGAGCAGTTCGTCGCAGCGCACGCGATCCGTTCGGACAATATCGTTCACGCGACATTTGGCAACGTGAAATGATTTCATCCGATTCGGTCACCGGACAAGCCCGAGATTCGCTATTGGGCTGATTCACCGACGATGCGTCCGTTGGTCAACTAACGCTGTAAGAACCCAACCATGTCGGCATCGGAAAGAGCCAGAGTCAGCCGGTCATTTTGAAATCGGCCCACTCCGTCCCCGTCACGGTCTATCGAAAATGTCATGCGTTCCGATTCGTCGCCAGATTACATGGGGTTCGCTTCTGTTGATCTCTGCCCCGTACTCGAACGTCGCCCGGCCATTTGGTGCCCACGTCATCTCGAACACGCCGGTGGCGCCGCGCACCCCTTTTACCCGTAGTGCCGACCGGAACTGCCCGGATGCGAGGTCGGCGACAAACATTGCGATCGCTGTATGGAACGCGAGGCGTTGTTCGGGCGAGAGTCGCCTGAGGTCGCCACTAAATGAAGGTAACCATTGATACGTGGGCACTACTTTCCGGCAGTGGCTTCGATTGCTACAAGAAATTCCTCACCAGAGTGAACCACCTTGCCAAGACCCGCGGCAATCTCGGCATCTGCCTCGCGCTCCATCGCCTGCCAGCGATCCGTCCAGAACCATCGTTGGTCGGCATCGACAGGGAGCACGGGTCGCAGCTCGATGACACCGTCGTCTCGCTCTGTTACCTCTACCTGGGCACCCGCCTCGTCGAGGTGGAACCGTCGGCGAAGGGCTGGAGGTAGGGCAATCGTTCCACGGGCCCGGACGGCGACAAATCCGCTAAATTTCTCCATGCCGGAATTATAGCAGAAATACTGAATTACAGTATTACCACCTCTTAGCGAAACCTCCGATATGGGCCAGTGGCCCCACCCCACCCACACCCTCGGACTCGGCCGGGTCATCCGTTGGTGTAACGGATTCTGTCGCAACTTGTCGTCATTACCGTTTAACGACAGCAACCGGGTGCCCAAGAGCGAACTTTCGTGTATCGAGCAATGGGTGGTTTCTCGCGAGACGAACGAGGAGCACACCGGCCCTGTCGCAAAAATCGAGGTAGAACTCCTCGCCGGCAAAACTCGCGCTCGGAGCATGAAGGGCTGAGTCCACAAGATCTACCTTCACACTCGCCATGACAGTCTTGATGTCAAGTCCAGTGACCGCTACAGCGAGAGCAAGGTAGTCAGGAAGATCGAGATAGCGGATCGTCACCTCGCAAGGCGATCGAGCAGCTCTTGATCCTCTTCGATGATTCGGGTCAGTCGGGCTTTGAATTCAGGGTCATTGCGACGACGCTCGACAGCTTCAATGAGTGCCAGCTGAACCGTCTCATTGAGACTCTTGCCTTCGACGCGCGCGAGAGCTTCAGTGTCGGCAGCCACGTTGTCTTTCAGGCGAACCGTCAGATTCTTCGTCATGATCCCATGATATCATGGTGTCACTTTCGGCCGTTCCCTTGCGTAACACCGTGATCATCCCCTTTGTCACGTCCGCGTTTAACGACCAGGGCGAGCCCACCGACCCCATAACCGACATCAGCGTCGATGTCGCACTCGATGGTCTCACTCCTGGTGGTCTTCAAGCGCTCAGAAAGGCACGTGCCGCCGGTGAACTCATTCCGGGAGCCTTCCTGGGCCCAAGCCGCGATGGCCTCAGTCGCGGCTTGCGACACCGTCGAGTCCGCTCGGTCGTGCGTTTTGTTCGCGCGGGTGCCCCCGCAATAGCGCCTAGGAAGCAAGCCCCAGAGTGATTATCGAATATCTCTAGGAATACTCGAATATCACTAGAGATATTCGAGTATCATCATATTGATGGATCTTACGGAACCGGGTTCAGCGTTCGCTGGCAATCTTACAATGCCGATCCTTCGCGCTCTCGATGGTCGTTCGCAGCCAGCCTCTGCGGCACAGGTGTACAGAGTGACCGGCCAAGGTACCGCCGCTGGCATTCGGCGAGCGCTCGATCGTTTAGCAGCTCACGGCATCTGCATCCGCGAGGAGCTCGGGGGAAGGGCTCTCTACTCGCTCAACCACGACCATGTCCTGTATCGCGCCGCTGTTGCAGTGCTCGACGCGCACGACGCGTTCGTTCGACGTCTCCGAAAAAGCCTCGAGGAGTGGGCGCCTGCGCCCGTTGCTGGAGTGCTATTCGGCTCTGCGCCGCGTCGCGATGGTGAGATCGAGAGCGATATCGACCTCCTTCTCATCCGGTCCCAGATCAGTTCGAGCTCTCTTGCGCGAGGATGGGCTAGACAGGTTCACGAGCTGCGCACCGACGTTTTCCACTGGACAGGAAACCACCTCCAGGTTGTCGACTGGTCCGAGTCCGCGTTCCGGCGCCACGTCGCGCGGGCAGAGCCGCTAATCGACGAGATCCTTCGTGACGGGATAACCGTTGCTGGCATTTCGCTCGCCGGGTTGCTCGAGCGGGACACAAAGCCACGGTCGATTCGAAAGGTGCTCCGATGAGTCCTCGATCCTCTAGCTCTCGCCGGCAGCAGTGTGGTCCACAGGAGGCTCTTTTCCGATACCGTCAGGCCGTTGTTTACCTCGAGGTGGCTCGCGCGGTGGTGTCGGAGTCTGAGCGACCCGAGGATTATGACTACAACCACGTTGCTGCGGGCTTGGCGGCGATCGCGGCCAGCTGTGCTGTCGTCTTCTCGGAGAGCGCTCGAGAGGGCAGGACCACCGAGAAGCTATCGAGCTGGTTGGTTCCATTCGCTTCGGGGAGGGCGATGAGAAGGCGCGCGAGCGCCGCGCGAACTCCATCGCTCGCAACTTGGCCACGGCGCTCGACCTGAAGGACCAGTCGCACTACGGGATGTCTCTGCTTGAGCCACCCCAGGTGCGTCGCCTCCTGCGTGCAGCTGGGCACCTTGTTGAGGCCGCTGCCTCCGCGGTCGGCCATCCTCGCTGACGTTGCTTTAAGCAAAGGCAGCGTCCAGTTGTTCGAATTGCGAGCCGCTTAGTTCTCGGTCACCTGCGAGGTAACCGCGCGCGCCTGCCGCCGGCTTCACGACGCGGATAACCGTCGATCGATCGCAATTCGTCCTCCGCGATACAGAATCGGTGATGGCACGTATGAGGCTTTCGGTCGTGCTTAATGTGCTTGAACCGGTGTAGTCAGGCGCCCAGGGGAGGTGCCACGTGGGGGTTCGTGTCGGAGGGCACTGATTCCGCACCGATAATGTCCGGTTAGACGATCTCTTTTGCGAGTTCCATGAACATGAGGTCAACGCGCTTCGGGACCCCAAAGCGCTCATCACCGTACGGGAACGGCTTGTTCAACCCCGTTGGGGTGTAGCCGTGACGCTCGTACCAGGCGATGAGTTCCTCTCGTTGCTGGATGACATAGAGGAGAATCCTAGCTGCACCGAATTCCACTCTCGCAAGCGTTTCTCCATGCTCGAGTAACTCGAGGCCGATACCCTTTCCCTGAAATGAAGGGTGTACAGCGAACATTCCGATCTCACTATCACGCCGAGTGTGTTGCTCAACGCGGCAGCTCGCGACGATCCTTGTCTCCGAGATACCCACGAGGATCCGGGCTGTCGGGCTGGAGAGCGCCACAAGGATCTCTTCAGCATCTGTCCGTTTTCCTCCAAGCAGTGCTGCTTCAGTGGTCCAGCCCTGCTGGCCATCGTGCTCACGATACGCGGCGTTCACCAGGTCGACGAGTTCAGCAACATCGGATGTACCGGCTGGGCGAATGGTGAATGGGGGCGTCATGAAATTAGTATACGGAGCGTCGGCGATGGAAGACGCCCGCCGAAGCACTCGACGAACTCCTAGTCTCAGTTCAGGCTGGTGTTGCGAGCACCCACCCGCCGTCCTCATCAATCCCCGACTGGCGACTCCAATTCTGGATGCCCTGCCACACTTGAGCGCGACCGAATCGGTGTTCTGAGGCGCATTTGTCCCATACACAAGACATCCGCGGCGAGACCTGTCGAATGGGCGAGACTTATAAAATGGATGACAAGTCTCTGGTGCCACCAGGAACACCTTGGGGTCCGATCGTTGGGTACTCGCGTGCAGTGCGAGTCGGACAATGGATTGCAGTGGCGGGCACGACTGCATCGCTTCCGGGTGGTGGCGCTGTTGGAGACGACGACATCGCCGAGCAGACGCGTGAAGCGATACGACGTATCGCCGAAGCGCTTGCAAAGCTTGGCGGCGGCTTGGAGAACGTGGTCCGCACTCGGATTTTCGTGACGGACATCAACCGATGGGAGGAAGTCGGTCAAGTTCATGGTGAATTCTTCGCTGACATCCGGCCAGCGAGCACCATGGTCGAGGTGAACGCGCTCATTGATCCGGTCTTACTTGTCGAAGTTGAAGCCGACGCTGTCTTGCCTCTGTGATATTCCGCGAGTCATCCGGCGATTAGGGGGCCGACAGAAGAGTTAAGCGACTGACGGCTCGCTAAAAAGGGTGCTGCTGTCCGGTGTCGGAGGGGGTCTTAGGTTCCAGAGTTTCGGGGACGAGACTTGAATCCTTACGCTCCGAACCTGAAGTCACACCGACCGGCTCTTCGCTTTCGGCTCTGGACTGGCTCGCTCATTTGTGCTTAGACGCGACAGCAATGGTCAATTCACGTGAAACGCGAACCCATCACCGAGACGCTCCTTCGTCTCAAACTTGGGCGCGCAGGCGCGGCGCGGAACGAATGACGTCAAGAGCGTGAGCGAACCCCAACGGCGCTCTGGCCTGTCGACGAGCACTGGTAACAACTCGAACCGCCGAGTCGTAGTGCGAGAGTGCACCGAGGGTAACGAGTGCGCGATGGAGCGCTCGGTCCTCTCCGGTGTCTAGAGGCTCGAATCCGCCAGCCGCGAGGTAGGTGGCAGCGTTGAATCCCAAGTTCGCTCCGTGAATCGGTTGGTTTTCATTTTCGTACTCGCGTTGCCAGCGTGATCGAGCTTCGCCGGAGTACTCAGACCAATCAGCAACCGACACTCGCCCGTACCAGTGGTCAACGCCCCCCTCGTGTTGGGCCAGTTGGGTCGTGAGCCAATCCCTCGGCACTCGTGAGTCCGCGTCAGTCGTCGCGAGCCAAATTCGCGCGGGATTTATTCGAGCCCACCGATTCAGCAAGACCGCACAGCCCAACGCCCGCGCGCGACCGACGTTGTGCGCTGAACTCGTGGCGAGAGTGACCGCCAGCGGATGGCAACGTCGCACCAGAGCAACTCTCCATTCGCTGGCGATCTCCTCGCTGCCGTCCACGCAGGCGTCCATCACCACCACCGCTCTTAGAATCAACGACCCGTGGCTCAACGCATCGAACGCGTCGGTGAGCGAGGCGAGGGCTGATCCCAGCAACTCTTGCTCGTTGTGCACTGGCACCACGACACCCACGGCCAGAGTTCGCGCCGAGGTGTGTTCGCGTCTCATTCGACACGCTCCCAGAGATTAATCACGAACTCCCTTTCGAGGTGGTGGACCATTTGTCGCAGTTTGATGTGTGCGTTAATCACTTCGTGTGCGCCGTCGCCAGTCAGTGGGTAGTCCGTGTCGCCTCGCCAGTGAACGCCAACGACGTGAGCCCCCGGTTCGGTTGAGCGAACAACCAGCGACACTATGTCACCAAGGGATTCGGCATCGAAGTAGTACGCCACCTCGCTGAGGACAACAAGGTCAAACGTGTCGTTGGGCCACGCCTCCGGAATTGCTCGTTGTTCTACCACGACGTTCCGATGTTTTTCGAGTCGGCGAGCCGCCCGTGCCAGGGCCGACGGAATGATGTCAGTCGCGAGCAGGCGCTCGCAGCGTGGTGCTAGGAGTTCACTCAATACGCCAATAGAACATCCGGGCTCAAAGGCATTGCGATAGCGCTCGTTCCTTAGAGAGTCCAACGTCAGCGCGTATTTGCGCTGCTCGTAGGAACTGGCCGCAAAGTTCCACGGATCGTCGCTTGCGGCGTAAATGGTGTGAAAATACTCACGCGCAGTCGAGGTCATGGTCTGCTCGCCGTCTCGTCAACAAATACCTCGTAGGGGCGCCAGAATCGACGCATCAGCGGCGCAGGAAGCACCGCCGCGTCCTCGATGTCGGGACCAAGCGACCGCGTTTGTGAGTTAAAGACGGCGCACGCCCATCGCTTGCGAGCTCGGGCGCGACGACTCAGGTCAAGGCGTCGACAAACGTCCCAGGGAATATTGGACCCCTCGGGATCGGCCCAGTGCCACGCCCATACGAGAAACCCCAACATTCGCACGCCGACAGCGCGACTCGCTGCGAGCGCGGACTCACCACAGGCGTCGTGGTCCGGGTGGCCGTCGTGGCGCCACGGCGCCACGCACAGATCGTCTGGTAACAAGATGCTGGCGAGCGCAGCATCAAGTTCGTCTCGGTTTTCTGTGACAGCACCATCGGCCAGATGGAGCCGAGTGATCAGTGGCGATCGCCACCCCAAGCGACCGAGCGCCTCGCGTGATTCATCGCGACGCACTCGGGCGAGGTTCAGCGTGGCCGCGGCGCTTGAGTTCGGATGCGAAGCCTCGCCGTCCGTCACAGCAATCACTTCGACGGGCACACGTTGTGACAAGGCGGCCTGGATGAGTCCGCCGGCACCGAAGACTTCATCGTCGGGGTGGGGTGAGACCACCACGAGGCGACGAGCATTAATCGGTCCCAAGTGAAGGAGGTTCTCGTGGAGTCCTGCGTCACGCCATCGCTCCTCGGGGGTGCCCAAATGCTTGTCATCGACAATCAGTGCCACGAGCCAACCTCTCTCGCGAGTCGACCAAGTTCGGCGGCATCAGAGCCTCCGTGATGTTGAGATAGGTAGACAAACAGGTCGGCCGCTCGTCGCGACTGATCGAGATCGTGACAGAGCGGTCGTGCGCCGCCGCCCGTTGCGACACGCGCCAACACGTCCGTGGCGGCGTCGTGAACCACCTGGCGAACGATAAGAGCCCGGTAGTGCGCTTGGAACTCCTCGTTCTTCGGATCGCGGTCAAAGGCCTCGGCGGCGTCCTTCAAGACCTCGCGCATTGCGGCGAGGTCGGCCACCGCCATTCCTAGGTCGGCCAACACGTGAGCGTTCGGTTCACCAGGTAGCGAACCAATAAAGTTGTTCACGAGGCCCACGGCCCCGCCGTACCAACACGCGGCAACGCCCGCGGCGCCAAACCAGAACCCCGGCCGATTCGTATAAAAGTCGGGGCCACCTACAACACTCGACTCGGACAATACGAGCGCCGAGAACTCCAACGTCTCACTGACGGAGTCCGCCATCCCAATAGCCGGCCACGACTCGTGATTAACCCAAGCAACGTGGTCATCGAGAGCGATATCAAAGAGCCGGTAGCCCTCAGAGGTGTCTGCCGTTACTAACGCGCGGTCAATGAGGCCGCTCCCGGAACAGAACTCCTTTCGACCAGAAAGCTCCCAACCTCCGGGAACACGAATCGCTGACGTGCCACCCGAGTGCGATCGAGCGGCCCAAACGCCGTAGGCCGCTGAGTTCCCGAGTGGCTCCATCCCCGCTTCGGCCAAGATCGCCAACGCGTCGATGTGTCCTTCGGCCAGCCGCCCTAATGAAAGATCGCGCGCGGCCCACGTCGAGAGAACGTCCAATCGCCGCCACGTCGCACCCGAACCAGGAAGTGGCAGATCAGATCCATCGGTGCGAACGAAGTCGTTGAGCAGTTCTTTGACGCGAGCCATCAACACCTCCTCGAACAATGTATAGACGGGTTACGCATCTTCGTTCGTAATTGTTCACCTTGTACCTCCTCGAGCATGGCCGCCGGGCTCGAAGTGGCCGAGCGGCCAGCGACTAAGGAGTCGACTTCAGAATCCACTGACATCCTCCGATGTCTAGAATTCACATTTATCGGTCATATGCCGATTCTTGTGTCTCAAAATGACCTCCGTAAATGGCCTTATAGGTAGGGGGCAAAAAGTGTCTTTACTAAGGAGTCGGGGCTGCTGAAGTAAATGCTGAATTAGACCCTAAGCGCGCTTTTCAATGAGGTGCGAACTACCGTCTCCTAAACGTGTGGGTTCACTTCGGAGACCCGACGCAACAGAAATGCAACCTTGCACCGGCGGCTTGACCTAGCCAAGACCTGATTGGCGTCGGAAGAGCGACCCGCTCGTTCTACTACCAGACATTGGCGGTTCGACACGTGAAGCGTTTGACGTGTTGGAGGGCGGCACTCAATGACGGCCCGCATCGACCGACTTACGTGGGTCGCTCTCGGCTGGGAGGGTACTGAACTTCGGTCACCAGGTTTTCGATTGGCGGGCGACGGCAAATATTGCAGCGACCTGACCATCGGAGAGGCATTGTGGCTGTGCGCTCAGCCAGCGGGCAATCCGCCTACGACCTGCGATGTGCACGTCATGAGGTTCTTCCTTGACCGTGAGGTCTGCATTGACGACAGCGATGACGCTGGTCGCAGAAACCGGAAACCCGCATGCTGTTGTGAGTAGCCCGCTGACCTTTTTCGCTTCGTTTCGGCTTGCGTGTATATAAGGCTGGCGCTGCCCGCTGACCATGAACGTGTTACCCGCGACCCAAACGTTCTTTTTCGGATGATTTTTCGTGTTGATGGTGTAGACACCACCCGGTCCGATAACGAGGTGGTCGAGATCGGTGCCGGTGTCCCCGATAAGGATCGAATGGATGACATGCCATTGGGGCCCGAGCTTTGCAAGTTGCGTTGCCACTGCGCGCTCGCCTCCCGCTCCTATGCGCCAAGCTCGTTCTTCCGTGTGAACACGTAGGACCCGTGCGAGAAAGGTTCGCATCTGTGCGGCATCTCGACGAGCACGAGCCTCTCGGTCAAGGTGGAAGCCTGCGGGGGTGGCCGCTAGATCATTCCAGTCTTGAGAGGAGGGATTAGAAGGCACCTCGGAATGATGACATCTTTTCGAGTCAAGTGCCCAACCAAGAATTGACTCCACAACGAGCTGGTGTCGGAGGAGCGACGCGTTTGTTCTGCTACCAAACACTGGCGCTTGCATATATACACCGTCGTTCAGCATCACGCAGGGGTAATTGCAGCACTCAGAGCATCGACGCGTTGATGAGATACGCTCGGGCAAATGGTTGCCAATTTGTCAGTCTCAGGCGTTGCTGTGCTGGGTATCGCGGTCGGTATCATCGCTTTTGTCGTCGCATACGCCGCATTCATCTCGGGAATGTCCGGCCTTGCCGAGATGGGTCGGCTGGCAAAGGTGCAGCGACTGGAACTCGAAGAGCAACGATGGGCACATACGCGAAGGCGGCGGCTGGAGGCCGCGGAATTAGAGGAGCAACAGCAGCGTGAAGAGGAGAGCAAGCGCGAAACGTCGACGCCGACGGGTGAGGCGACAGCATCGGACAAGGTGCCTTGGTGGAAGTACGCCCCGCGGGATAAGCGACGATAGAACTTGCGCCGTCTACCAGGTGCTGGGGGCTCCGGGGCTAGGAATGTTGAGGTATCGGAGCTGGTGTCGGGGGGCCGATCACTCTGTTCTCCGACTGGCGGCTTGGTCCGTGGAGTGGTCGTGACGTCCGAGCGGTGTATATCCGTCTCGATCGGTATGCCTCGCTGCTTAGTGACCGTCGATGGCAACGCACACAGATGAGGTGATCGGTCGTGCCGGTCGAAGCGTCTTGGCGAAAAGTGGTTACGCCTCTTCGAAGAACTCGACTCGCGGTGGACCAGCGACACCGGCTCGTTGCATCGCGGCGTGGATCTCAGCGTTATCCATGAACGCTTGCGCTTCGACCATGGTATTGAACCGGTGCAGGACCAACACGTTGTTTGGGTCGTCCTTCGCGCGGTGGACGCTTTTCTCGGTGACCCCACCGCTCTTTTGGAGAGGCTCCACCTCGTCGTAAACCTTCCGCCACGCGTCGTAGTCATTCACACGATGCAGCACTACTAATAAGGCCATAGCGGCCACCTCTCTCCTGGGCGTTTCAATGGAACAATACACTCCGCTCGGTTCACCTCGGATAACGGAGACCGGCTCACCATGGAGCCCACGTGCTCACCTTGAAGAGGTGACAGAGCACGAATCTTTGCCGTGCCCTGTGCAAGCGTGCTACTTCGTGCCGAAAATCCGCTCCTGGCATGAAATGTCTCGCGGACCGAAACTACCCGACCGTGCCGCATTTGGAGGTCAGACCATCCGCACTGGATTCGCGGCTTCGTCGGGCTCACCAACGCGCGCAAGTGCCGTCGATCTGTCGGAGCAGCCCGCCCGAGACGGACGATATTCGGTCGCCGTGTTCTGTTCGCGAGCGTCCGCGACCGGGACTCTAAGGACGCACCGCCTTCGCTGAGGAGGCCCCTTCATGGACCTCCTCTAATCACTGTCTAACTCTTCAGGGTGCGCGCGGGACCTCGCGCCTTCCGTTCCCACTAGGGTCGCTTCGTGTGTTTCTCTCCGCAGGCAGACTTGGTCGGCGGTGCCATCGTGAGCGGCTTGGGCGTCGATGCGCTTCGTCATCTCCGCAGTCGCCGAAACTTCCTCCTACTTGCGTCTCTTCCACTCTTTCTCGGTGTTCACCAAATGATCGAGTCCTTGATCTGGTGGGGCCTTGAGGGCGATGTCTCCCACGGAGTTGAGCGCGTGGCGCTGTGGGCATACCTAATCATCGCGTTTGTGCTGCTTCCGATCTTCATTCCCTTTGCCATAATGTGCATTGAACCCGCGCTCCACCGCCGTATGGCGATGCTTCTCTTCGCTACATTCGGAGTCGGCGTCGCCGGTGTGTTACTCGCGGCGCTCATCCGTGGTCCGTTCAGCGTTGGCATACGCCCCCATCACCTCGACTACTTCATCAGCCAGCGCCATGGGCTCATCATCGTCGGCTTCTACGTCGTTGCCGTTTGCGGAGCACTGTTATGTTCGGGCGATCGACACGTCCTCCTCTTCGGTCTCGTCAACGTTGTGGCGGTCGCGCTGATCGCGTGGCTGATCGCGGACGGGTTCGCCTCGGTTTGGTGCGGTTGGGCCACAGTTTCAAGTGGAGCGATCGTTTTGTACATGCGATTCGCAAAACCGCATCGGGCGCATCCGTATCTCCTCGCACAATGAGTGCGTTGTATGGCACTTTTCCTACCTGCAATTTTGGCCAAAAATGGCTTCTGAACTGGATAAATCCATATACATGATCGTTCACAACTGGCGAATCACCAACTGGTTTGGTTACTGGTAGACGTCGCGACGATGGCCAATGGTTACAACCACGATCACCAAAACTCCGTTATCGATGGTGTAAATGATTCGGTAGTCGCCAACTCTGAGTCGGTAACCCTCACGCCCCCGAAGCGGCCGCGAGGCAGGAGGTCGCGGATCTTGGGCGAGTAGTGCGATTGCCCCTTGAATTCGCGGTTGCATCGAGCGATCAATCTTGCGGAGTTCTCGAAGTGCCGCCGGTCGAAATTCAATGCGATAGGCATTCACGACCAGCCGAGGTCTATCTTCACCTGCTCCCAGGGGATATTGTCTCCAACTTCAGCAAGGGCGGCATCAAACGCGGCCACGTCCTGAGACTCCTCGAGTGCTTCGAGCATTTCGTCGTACTGATCTGGGCTCACCATGACCGCCGCCCGTCGCCCATAATGCTCAAGCTCAACCGGCTCGGACCGCGACATCTCCACGACCTCGGAGAGCCTTTCACGTGCCTTGCTGACAGATATTTTGACCATGGTCATATTGTACAACATCCGATTACATTATGTACAACATTGGTGTCAGTGGGCCGACCACTCCGTTCTCCGACTGGCGGCTGAGTCCCTGGAGCACTCGTGACATCGGAGCCGTGCAAATCCGTCGATCTGCTCGCCCGACGGCGGTCAACGAAGGCTGCTAAGTGTTTAGATGTCGGATGTTCCGTGCGCCTGAGAAAGGGCCCCGGTCGGGTCAGTAACGGGTCAGCGCGGTGACGGAGTTATGACTTCAGTGTCGTAGCGGGACATGATGTCGGCGACCACTGCGGGATCTAGGGGGCCGGGGGGCTGGGCGGCGAGTTCCCTGAAATACCCGATGTAGAGGTCGGGGGTCACCGTGCAGAGCATGACGACCGGCTCGCTGCTGGGATTGGCGAAGGTGTGTGGCGTGCAGAGTGGCGCGGTGACGAGCATGCCGGGTTTGGTTTCGACGGTTTCGGTGCCGCTGGTGAAGGTCGGAGTACCGGAGACGACGTAGAAGGTCTCGTCGTGACTGCGATGCAGGTGTTGAGGTGGACCATCGAGGTGGGGTGGGATGGTGACCTCGATGATCCCGAGTCGGTGGTCGGTGTTGGTTCCGTCCTCGAGCACCCGGATGGCCATGGGGCCGGCTCGGAGCGCTTCGCCGTCGGTCAGGTCGATGATGGCGATTGTCATGGGGTCTTCAGGCGCTGAAGATGTTGCGCAGTTCGATGACGTCGACGGTGACACCGTCCGGCACGTTCGGCTTCACCGCAGACTCGAAAAAGGCCCGGTGGTCCTCCGCGCTGTCCCAGATCTCGCTGACCACGAACCCTCCTGTGACGGGATAGGCGACATGCGAGCGGAAACCAGGGGCGGCCTTGCACGGCTCTGTGAGCCCAGCCGACATCTGGTCGTAGACCGAGATGTCCAGGGGGACGGTGGTGTTGACAAGTACAGCCATGTGAGGGTCCTTTCTGATAACAACGCCAGTTTATTCGACGGGAGTCGCCGGATGCGACTGTCGTCGTATATACTGTCATCATGCCCGGGTCCCGTCAAGCCCCTGATCGGTCGGCGCAGAGGGCTAGGACACGGCGGGCGATCGTGGAGGTCGCGACGGACCTGGTGCGCAAGGGCCAGCAGCCAAGTGTCACCGACGCAGCGGCGGCCGCTGGCGTCCACCGGGCAACCGCTTATCGATACTTCCCGACCACTCAATCTCTCCTGGCGGAGGTGGCGATAGAGATCGTGACTCCCGATTTTGATCGGACGTTCGCCGAGGGCCATTTCACCGGGGTCGATTCCAGCGATGCTGTTGCCCTCATGGACGCAGGGGTACGGACCCTCGCGGAGTTGATGTTCAACGAAGAAGCCGCGTTCCGCAACATCGTGCGGGCCACAGTCGACCGCTGGTTCGCCGAGCGAGAACACCGCGAAGTCGATCCCGATGTTGTCCGCCAGACCCACCGGTTCGAATGGATAGACCACGCCCTCGCCCCAATAGAGGATTCGCTTTCTACCGATCTCTTTTGCCGACTCCGTTTCGCCTTGGCCCTGATCATGGGCGCTGAAGCGTTGATCGTCACCAGGGACGTGTGCCGCCTTCAAGCCGATGAGGCCACCCAAGTCATGCGCTGGGCCGCCACCACCCTGATCCAAGGCGCCCTCGCCACCTAAGCCGAACAAACCATCTGTACGCACGCGACCTCGGTGGCCCGCAATCCAAGCAACGCCGAATCGGCGATCTGTATCTCCTATCTGCGCAGGCACTTGCATCATCCATACCGCGGTGATGCCGCGGCTACCCATGATCTGGGACGATCACCGGCGTACACATACGGTTTCCCACCAGCTAATTCTGATCTTCTACGGTCAGTAGTGAACGCCAAATAACGCCTGCAAAGCCCTCTCCCCAGTTCGATTCTGGGCGCCGCATCCAGAAGACAATATCCTGGCCGTGGACCTTTTAACGGGCCGCGGCCAGAACCGTCTGATTGATAATCCACCTAGACGTTGCAGTTGATTCTGTAGCGTTTAGAGATCCTGACGAGCTGGCTCACGAACCGTCTGCCGGTCTTTGGCCTGGCTTCCGAATGAGGTGCTCAGCTCGTCAGGTCTTACCGTGGTGTGAAATGACCGTCGTTACGCGCTGTTCGATGAGTCACGTTGTCAGTAGCCGTGTGCGCGCAGATGGGGTCTTCGGGCGCTCATCCCGATCCCAGAAATAATCGAGCACCGCGGTAGTCGATGACGACCGCACCGTCGCGAGACAAAACGTCTGAGCCGATCAGACCATCTACTTTCGAGCCGGATGCTGGGATACTCGCGATCAGCTGCGGCTTTAGCGAGGCCGCGCCGAGCGCCCAGCGGCCGCTTTGTACTTCGGTCAGGCTCACCGGGCATCCGATTGCTGCTGAGAGGGTGACCCGCTGATCAGTTGTCACGAGATGAAGTGAGCGCGCGAGGAGTGGTGACACCATGGAGATTTCCGCGCCGGTGTCAACGATGAAGAGCTGCGGCTCGGCACTGTCAAATCTGATCGGCGCATATACCCCAACTGCGCCCTTTTGGGTCAGGACCTTGAGCGGGGTATCGACGCGCACTCCCTTGAGTAACTGCACCGGAATCGATGCGCGCCCTTGGAGGGCACTGTTGTTCGTCGGAGACATGCTTTCGGGATCGGCGAGACTCATCGTCTGTGTTCGGTAGTCGATACGGACAGCACCGAACCTGCTGAGCACGTCCGAGCCGATCACTCCGTCCAAGGGCTGACTCGCGTCGAGACTTGGCAGCGCAGTGCTGAGGACTGTCTGTGACCTCAGGGTAAGGTTGCCCACTGACCACCTTGACACTTGCTCGGGAACGACCGTCGCGCTGCAACCGATGCCTGCGGCCAGCTCGGGCGACCCGACCTGGTGCAGGTGGAAACGATGTGAGAGCTGGGTGTCAACGACCGAGAGGGCGGAGCCAGAGTCGACAACAAAGGGGAACGGTCCAACTCCGTCGATGCACACATTGGCGAGTACGACCGCGCCCTTGCCGAGATGGACAACCCTGATCGAAAGGACTGATGGCCCGCCAACAGCAAGTTGCGAGCGGGTACACCCCGCGGACTCGATCGACCCAGACGCCTCGACAGTCCTTGACGCCGTAGTGTTCAGACTCGTGGTCGCAAACGAGCTCCCGCCCGCGGTGGCAGGAACAAGTGCGAAGACAGCCGACGCGAGCAAGATTGAGCGCAGCACCCTAAGAGTCTGCCCGATAAAGGGCACGAAAGTTTCGATTGCACACAGGTCCGCTCGGAATTCGCTGACGGCGTACAGGCGAGGAGTTGCGCGTGAATGCCCTCTCGATCGCCCGTTCTGCGCCGGGTCGGGCGTTTACACTGTGAACAATGCACCCCTGCTTGCTGGCGCGTCGCGAGAAAACGCTGTCGCGCCTCCGACTCGTCGTCGCCGGGTTGCTTCTCGGTGGTCTGCTCGCTGGATGTGGGAACTCTTCAGCCGCTGGCCCCCAAGTGACAGTGCAGGCTTTCGTGACGAGTTGGACGCAGCACGATTGGAAGGCAATGAGCCGTCTCGTCTACTACGCGCCGGCCGACTTTGCAAAGCTCAACGCGGCCGCACTCTCGGATCTCGGCGTGTCGAAGGCGGACTACGTTGCCGGTTCGGTCAACGAAAAGGGTGGCTTGGCAACCGCTCAAGTGACCGAGCATCTCCAAATCGCTGTCATCGGGCCGTTGACGATCCACACGACCGTGCATCTAAAAGAGCACTCCGGCCAATGGCTGGTGCAATGGTCTCCAGCAACGATCGACCCGGCAATGACCAACGGCGCCTCCTTTGCCCTCACGACGACATTGGCGCTACGCGAGCCAATTCTCGGTGCGGGTGGAGTGCCGCTCACTAGGCAAACCCCAATGGTGATCATCGGTATCGAGGGCAGTTACGTTGAGGACCCGACATCACTCAGCACGGCACTCATAAACGCTGGCGCGTCAAGCCAAGCGGTAAGCGTGGCGCTTCGTGCAGCGAAGGCAAACCCCACCGACTTCGAGTCCGTCTTTACCGTCACGAAGGACCGGTATCTCCAGCTCAAGTCAACGCTCTATCCCATCCCGGGTACGGTTTTCCAGACCATTTCTGCACGCACAGCCATCACGCCCGGACTGGAGGCGCACCTCGTCGGCAGCGTCGGACCGATCACCGCGCAGGAGCTGCGCGAACTCGGTGCGCCGTATGACGCGAACAGCGTTGTCGGCCAGACCGGCCTCGAGCAGGTCTACCAGAGTCAGCTTGCCGGCAAGCCCGGCGCGACGGTCACCGTTGTTGGATCGAATGGCGCGACGCTCGCGACGCTCGCGACCATTGCTCCCAAACCCGGCAACGCCCTGAAAACGAGCATCGACCCGACCGTCGAAAAAGCAGCGGAGGCCGCTCTTGCGGGGGAGTCGAAGAACGCCGCGCTCGTCGCCGTGCGCGCGTCGACCGGACAGGTACTTGCCTCGGTCAGTAATCCAAGCTCGGACGCATTCGACCAAGCGTTCGATGGAGTGTTTCCCCCGGGGTCGACGTTTAAAACGATTACGAGTACCGCGCTAATCGACGCGGGCCTTTCACCGTCGTCATCGGCAAGCTGTCCGACCTTGATCACCGTCGGCGGCGAGGTCTTCCACAACGCCGAGGGCGAGTCACCGGTCGAGAACCTCGCGCAGGCCTTCACCGAGTCCTGTAACACCGCCTTCATCGGCCTTGCGACCTCGCACCTCAATCTTTCGAGCCTGCCTACGGCCGCGGCGCTCTACAACATCGGAAAGACTCCCGCAATGGGCCTTCCAGCGTTCGGTGGAGCAGTCCCGACACCGACCAACGAAGCAGACCTCGCCGCGACGTCAATTGGGCAGGCGCAGGTGCTGATGTCCCCCTTGGACATGGCGATGCTGGCGGCAGCGATCGACACCGGGACAGTCCGCGAGCCGCGACTCGTCGTCGGTGCTCCGGACGATCATGCCCCGACACACTCTTTGAGCAAGGGACTTGTCGGAGACCTGCACAAGATGATGGCCGATGTCGTTGCCAGCGGAACGGCCGCGAACCAAGGACTTCCACCCGGTACCTACGCGAAGACGGGAACGGCTGAATATGGAACGGGCAATCCACTACCGACCGACGCATGGCTTTTCGGCTTTAACGGCAACATCGCGTTCGCGGCGCTCGTTGTCGACGGGGGTAATGGTGGCCCGACTTGCGGCCCGATCGTTGCAAAATTCCTCGATGCCCTTGGTCGGTCAAAGTGAACTCCTTGTGATGCGCCGCCTCCAGGAGTTAGAGCAGTTCAATGGCACTTTATCGTTAGAGTTCCAATGTCTTCTCGCCGATCTATACCGCGTCACGCTATGAACGGATATGAACGACCTTGGCCTTAGATGAACTTTTGCGGCTGTATTGACAGTTTCAAGATAGTCAGCATGCGCTCTGTCACGTTCAGCAGTTGCGTGTTGATAGATGAGTGCAGTGCGAGGGCTTGAATGTCCCATCATCACCATTAATTCCTTCAATGTCACATTGGATCACGAGCACTTAGTGTCGCTGTGTGGTGACGAAGGTCATAAGGAGTCGCTCCTTTTACACCCGCTAAAGCACAAACGTCTTTCCATGCATGGGACAAGTCCTGACGTCGAAGCGGTCGTCCTGATTTCCGGGTGAATACCCAGGACTCGGGTTCAGTGTCTACATAGGCGTCGAAGTGCTCAGCCAGTTCCCGAGCTATTGGAGCTGGGAGTGAAAGAGTACGCCGACCTTCGCCTGAATGCCCCCTTCGTCGTTGGCCTCTCTCCTACGTTGCCTCAGCAAGCCATGCCGTTGATCGGTGGACGGCAGGGGAACGGAGCGAGCGCAGGTCAACAGGCCTACCTTCGCGCCAATCAGGCAATGCGGTGATCGAGGCGGTCCTCAGGCGTTTGAGCAGGGACGGCTACTCCTCACCACCTCCGCCACCGCCGGAACGCGAGGGGCCGAGCCTCGGGCGGTAAGGAGCTCGGGCCTTTCCCTGCGCGTGAGCTTTCTGCCAACCATCTCCTTAGCGCTCATCCGTTCCACTCAGTGAGAGTCACGCCACAATGAACTCCGGGGCGGGCTTGTTCACGACGCGATGCTGCCGCCACGTCGCCCAAGCCCGACCGAGGCCGTAACAGCAGGCGCTGAACGATCCCACGAAGAATCCCACCGGCCAGTTGGTCAGATACGAGCTTGCGATCGCGGTCCATACCGTCACCAGCGAAAGCACGACGGAGAGCACGATGGCAAAAAGCGGTCGGTCTGTGAATGACCGGGCGGCGGCCGGTGGCCCGATCATCAGGCTGAAGATCAACAGCGCCCCGACGACGGGGACGGTCATCGCTGTCGCGATTGCAATCGTGACGAGAAAGGCCATCTCCATGCGGTTGCGGCTGACTCCCCGAGCCTCGGCGACCTCGGGGACGACAGAGGAGTACATGAGCGGGCGGTACAAAAACGCCACCCCTGCCAAGCAGAGGCCACCAAGCAAAGCGACAGGCAGGATTTCGCTCGTGCTCACCCCGAGCACCTCGCCGAAGAGGAGCGCGAAGATCTCCGGCTCGTACTCGGTGCTTCGGCTTAAGAAGAGCGCGCCGAGTGCGAGCATCATGACGAGCGCAAGCGCGGTGACAACGTCGTGGCGACCGCGACGTCCGAGCGACCCGATGCCGAGCGCGGCAAGCAAGGAAAACACGGCGAGACCGAGAAGGGTGTTCAGTCCGACGAGGTTCGCTCCGGCTGCGCCCGCGAAGGCGCCCTTCGGAATCGCGTGCGCGGTGAAGGCCGACCCACGCAACACGACGAAGAACCCGACTACGCCGCCGACGACCGCCACGATCGTCGCGATCGTCCAGGCATTCATCATGAAACCCGTGAACATCTGACCCCCTCTTCGGTGTCGACTTCAAGCTCAGGCATCGAGGTGACCGACGACGAGGTTCGGATCCACCAACTCCGGCACCGCTTGGCGCTTGCCGGAAAACACCCTCGGCAACCCAGACGCGAGATACGTCACAAAGACGATGGCGACGATAAAGAAACTGACGGGCCAACCATTCTTCGCCGAGCCCCAGTAGTAGCTGTCGTAGGCGAGAAGCACGCCAAGCCACGTCGCTCCAATGCCGATCAGGACGGCGAGGACGATCGCCCACCGCATCTGCTTGGTCAGGCGAAGCGCGACCGCAGGGGGCCCGATCAAGAGCGCAGTCGACAGGATCGTGCCGATCACGAGCGACGACAGCCCGACGGCGATGGCGAGGGCCAACATGTAGAGCGCACCGACTGTGCGAACCGGCACGCCGCGTGCGCGCGCCATCTCGTCGTTGACCGAACTCAAAAGGAGCGGCCGGTACAAGAACACGATCAGGCAGAGCGCGACGCCACCAAAAATGATGACGTAAGGGATGGTCGAGGACTGAAGGACGAAGATCGACCCGAAGAGAATCTGCTGCGATGCACCCGTCGTCGCGCCGGTTGTCGTATCGAGGTACAAGAACAGAGCAGCGAAACCCGTCGCCGCTCCGAGCGCGATCCCGGTCGCGAGATCGCGCCCGCGCGCGCGCCGGACGCCGATCGCCTCCATGACGCCCGCCCCGAGGACGCCTCCGGCGACGAATCCGGCGAGCGGGGCCATCCCGATCAAGAGCGCGCCTGATCCCCCGGCCGTCGAGACGTCGGTCAGCGCGTGCCCACCGAATGACTGACCGCGCATGACGGTGAACATTCCGACCAATGCGGAAACGACCGCGATGAGCGCGCCGATCCAGAGAGCGACACGCACGGGCTCACTCGAAAAGAATCCCGCTTCGAAGATCCGGTGCATGAGCTAACCGACCACGAGATCGGGGCTCACGGCAAGAACCTCCTCGTCGCCGCTCCCATGCCCAGCAATGACGAGGATCCGGCCATGCACGTGGAGCACGTCGACGTGGTGACCGTAGAGCTTGCCGAGCACATCGGGACGAACGACCTCCTCCGCGGTACCGCTCGCTGCTCGCCCACCGGCGAGGTAGACGATGCGATCCATCACCGGGAGCAACGGGTTCATCTCGTGAGCGGAGAGGAACACCGCGACGCGCTGCTCCCTCGAGATGCGCGAGAGCAACTCGATAATCTCCTGGCCACTCCGAATGTCGAGGTTGGCAAGTGGCTCGTCGAGCAGGAGCAGCTTTGGTCGGCTGATGAGCGCATGGGCGATGAGGACGCGCTGCTGCTCGCCCCCTGAAAGCTGACCGACGCGCGAGTCGGCGAAGCGCGTCGCATCGACCGCGTGCAGCATCTCCTCGACGAGCGCCGCCCGCTTCGCCCAACGAATCGGCATGCCAAAGCGATTCCCGTCGATTCCGAGCGCGATGAGATCGCGGGCGCGAAGTGGGATGTCGGAGTCGAGCACGGCCTTCTGCGGGACGTAACCGATCGAGCGGTTCCGTCGGCTACCCGGCAGGCCCTCGACGAGGACCTGCCCCGCGCTCGGTCGCTGAAGCCCGAGAATCACCCGAAAGAGTGTCGTCTTGCCGGCCCCGTTCGAACCAATCAGGCCAGTGAACTCCCCGGCGTGCAGCTCAAAGGAGACAGCCTCGAGAATTCGGCGCCCTGCAAGCCAGACGTCGACGGCCTCAACGGCGAGAACCTCGTCGGCAGGTCGGTTACTCAAAGCTTCTCGGTCGAGATCTTGTCGGTGATTGCCTTTTGGATCGCGTGGACCTCGGCGAGCATCCAGGACTGATAGTCGTAGCCGGGCGTCGGCATCGTCTCGTGCACCCCAACGACCGGTATCCCCGCCTTCTCGGCCGTCTGGCGGATGGAGATCGTGAGCGCGTCGACAACTTGTTGGTTGTAGCAGAACACCTTGACCTTGTGTTTGGTGAAGAAGCTGTTCTCGAGCGAGATGTCCTGAGGCGACGGATCGACGCCATTCATGATGTCGGCTTGGAACCCGAAGGGCGTGAGGTTGTCGATGCCCATCGCGGTGAGGAGATAGTCCGCTACCGGCTCGGTCGTCGCCGCAGTCGTTCCGCCGAACTTCGCCTTGAACGACGCGATCGCATTCATCCACGGCTTGAGCGAGTTGTCAAAGGCGCTGAGGTTCGATCGGAAGTACGCCGCGTGCGAAGGCTGAAGCGCTGAAAGGTCCGCGGCGATCTGCTTCGCCACGGCAGGCATCGTCGCCGGCTTGTACCAAAGGTGGGGGTTCGGCGTGCTGTTGGGGAGGCCGAGCAGGGTCTGCACCGTCATCACTTTGCGCTTCGCGGTCGGTGACGCGGACTCGATCCTGTTCATGAAAGTGTCGTAACCGACCCCGTTCTGAATGACGACCTGTGCCGCGCTCACCGCCTCTGCGACAGCCGGACTCACCTCGTAGGTGTGGGGGTCGGTGTTCGGGTTGCGCTCAATCGAGTCGACGGTGACGTACTGACCGCCGATCTGTGATGCGACGTTGCCGTACTCGCTCTCGGCGGCAACCACGGGGATCTTCGCCGTCGTGCTCGCCGACGCGGGAGTTCCAAGGCATGCACTTAAAGACGCAATTCCCGCGACCAGGCCCACGGCTGCCCTCGTCCTCGAGCGGCTTCGGTCGAACATAAGGTCGTTCCCCTTATCTGAAGTGATTTCCAGTAGCAGATTATAATGAGAATCGTTACGAATGCAAATAGACCGATAGAATGCCCTCATGAGGCCGAATTCCGCAGAGGCGCTGCCCACGAGCGCGCCGCGTTCCACGCGCCAGAAGCGGGCGGTGGCTCAGCTCCTCGGAGAGTTGGATGTGTTCCGCTCGGCCCAGGATCTCTACGCGGAGTTGCGGCGCCGAGGCGAACGGGTGGGACTGACGACCGTCTACAACCAGCTTCGGACGATGAGCGAGTCAGGTGAGGTCGACGTCATCCGCACAGAAGACGGTGAGAGCCTCTATCGGCTGTGTGGAAGCGGGCACCACCACCACGTGGTCTGTCGAAGTTGTGGCTTGACCATCGAGGTCGAAGGTCCCGAGCTCGAATCCCTCGCAGCTCGATTGGCGAGCAAGTACCACTTTTCTGAGGTCACGCACACGTTCGAAATCGCTGGTCTGTGCTCGACGTGTGCCTGCGTCTGACGCCCTCCGTCAGACGAAGAGTTGATCTTCGAGTGCGATTGCACGCCAAGGGTTGGTCCGATGGAACGACCGCTTGCGCATTAGAGGGGCGTTCACTTCG
>Ga0307374_10003218_pt1 | contig 28078 bp, 26 predicted proteins | sample OX3MG_FD_202532 | JGI IMG/M metagenome (GOLD analysis project Ga0307374, IMG submission 202532) | Soil microbial communities from Risofladan, Vaasa, Finland - OX-3 | ecosystem: Environmental > Terrestrial > Soil > Coastal area > Acid sulfate soil | place: Finland: Risofladan, Vaasa | collected... | reverse complement strand
ACTCCTGAGGCGAGATCTGGAACCCTTGGGATATGAGGTTCGCGTGGTCGAGGCTTCCGATGCGAGCGCGCTCGAGTCAGCCCTGCCGGGAGCGGCAATGCTGCTCGTGGAGACAATCGCAAATCCTCTTTGCCAGGTCGCCGACATCCCCGGCCTGGCGCGGGCGTGCGAGCGCCATCACGCCCATCTGGTTGTCGACGGCACCTTTGCCACGCCCTATTTGAACCGGCCCCTGGAGCACGGCGCGAGCGTTGTGCTGCACAGCGTCACCAAGTACCTGGGTGGACACTCCGATCTGATCGCCGGGGTGGTGAGTGGCCCCCGGGAGCTGATGTCCGAGATTCGCTCGCGCCGCTCCCGGCTGGGCTCGAGCCTGGGGCCCTTTGAAGCCTGGCTGGCCCTGCGCGGGCTGCGAACCCTGCCCGTGCGCATGGCGCGTCATTCCCAGAACGCGCTCCAACTGGCCCGGGCGCTGGACGGAATGAGGGTCGTCAAGCGCGTCTACCATCCCGGGCTCCCGAGTTCCCCTGACCACGATCTGGTGCGGGCGATGCTGCCTCAGGGAACGGGCGGGATGCTGGCCCTGGACCTGGCCGGAGGTCGTCCGGCCCTGCAGGCCGCCCTGCGCCGCTTCCGGATGGTGCGCTTTGCCGCCAGCCTGGGAGGCGTGGAGACGACCATCTCCTACCCCGCCATAACCTCCCACCGGGCGCTGCCAGAGGAGGAGCGGTTGCTGGTGGGGGTGAGCGCTGAGACGGTTCGGGTGTCGGTCGGATTGGAGGACGCCTCCGATCTCATCGCCGATTTTCAGCAGGCCTTCGAGGCCAGCTGACTCCGGTGTCGGCATACACCGCGTTGCAGCTCTTTGAGCTCCTGCTTTTCTCAGGGCTGTTCTTCTACGGCTCCGCCACCAACCGACTCTCGATCGTGGTCCTGGCCGGTGGATTGCTCCTGGGCAAGGCGATCCTCAACGTGCTAGCGGCGGATGGCGGCTCCCTCTACCGCCGCTCGCTGATCGGGTACGGAGTGGGTGCGCTCTTCATCGCCGTGGGCGTGGTCCTGGTCAAGCTGGCGTGACGGTGCAGGCGGGCGCGCTTGGTTCATAGACTGAGGTACGCATGAGCGCGAGCAGGACGGTCGAATGCATCACCGATCTGGTTGGTAACACGCCTCTGGTCAGGGTGCACCTGTTCGAGCAGACCAATCCCGAGGTGGAGGTCTGGGCTAAATGGGAATGGTTCAATCCCGGCGGTTCGGTGAAGGATCGGGCGGCGCTGTCGATGATCGAGGATGGCGAACGACGCGGCGCGCTGACGCGCGACAAGATCCTCATCGACTCCACCTCCGGCAACACGGGCATCGCCTACGCGCTGATGGCCGCGGCCAAGGGCTACCGGGTGCGCCTGGTCATGTCCGACAACGTGTCGGCCGAGCGCAAGCAACTGGCCGAAGCGTACGGGGCGGAGATCCTGTATTCCGAGGGTCAGGAGGGCTCAGATGGAGCCATCCGGCTCTGCCGTGAGCTGATCGAGCGCGACCCCGACCTCTACTTCTATCCCGACCAATACAACAATCCGGCCAATCCCCGGGCGCACTACGAGGGTACGGGGCCCGAGATCCTGGCCCAGACCGGAGGGCGCGTCACCCACTTCATTGCCGGGCTCGGCACAACGGGGACTTTCACCGGCACTGCCCGCCGGTTGAAGGAGCACAATCCCTCGGTGTGCACCATCGCGGTGCAGCCAGAGGATGCCTTCCACGGCCTGGAGGGCTTGAAGTATCTGCCCAGCTCCATCGCTCCGGGGATCTGGGATCCGACCCTGGCGGACCAGATCTGGGGTGCACCGACCGAGGCCGCCTACCAACTGGCCAGGGACCTGGTGCGAGCGGAGGGGGTCCTGGTCGGACACTCCTCGGGAGCGGTGCTGTGGGCGGTCCGCAGACTCCTGGAGACCCTGGACCGCGGCGTGGTGGTGGTCATATTTCCCGACGGCGGCGATCGCTATCTCTCGACCGGGCTCTATTCCGGACGCTGATGGAGATCGCGGCGGCGGCCATGGAAGAGGTCAAGGCCCATGCCCAAAGGGGCTATCCGAACGAGATCTGCGGCATTCTGATCGCTGCATCTGGTCGCCTGGTGACCCAGACCCGACCGGTGCGAAACACGGTCGTGGAGAGGGCTCGCGATCGCTATGAGATGGATCCCATCGACCAGATCCGTATCCAGCGGGAGTGTGACGCCAGCGGGCTGGAGGTCGTCGGCTACTATCACAGCCACCCTGACCATCCTGCCCGGGCCTCCATGACCGACGCCGACCGGTCCTGGGCCGGCCCCTACTACCTGATTGTCAGCTGCGTTGACGGCCTGGTCGTCGACGCCAACGTATTCATTTCCGACACCGATGGTGGGCCCATGCGGCAGGCGGACCTGACGGTCACCTAGATCCGCTCCGGGGGGTCGGCAGGGCAAAGGACCGACAATGGGCCGATGCCCCGCCCCGTGGTTGCCCTGATCGGGCGCCCCAACACCGGAAAATCGACCCTCTTCAACCGTCTGCTGGGACGTCGCCAGGCCATTGTGGACGCTCAACCAGGGCTGACCAGAGATCGGATCTACGGACTGGCCGAGTGGAACGGCCGTGAGTTCAGCCTGGTCGACACCGCTGGGCTGGACCTGGGCTCGGACGAGAGTTCGCGGTCCGCAATCGAGGCCCAGACCAGGGTCGCCATCGAGGAGGCCGAGGTCATCGTGCTCATGTTCGATGTCCGCCAGGGCGTGACCGCGGTCGATCGAGACATCGTGCAGATGCTGCGCCGCGCCCATCGCGAGGTGGTGGCGGTGGCCAACAAGGCGGACCATCCCGGTCAGGAGCATTTTCGCCACGAGATTGTGGCCCTTGGATTGGGCGACCCGGTGCTCATCTCGGGCCAGCACGGACTGGGCATCGGCGACCTCCTGGACGCCGTATGCGCACGTCTGCCGCCCCCCATCGAAGACGAGCCGGGGGAGGCGAGCAGCGCCCGGATTGCGATCATGGGGCGGCCCAACGTGGGCAAGTCGTCGCTCCTCAATCGGCTGCTGGGTGACGAGCGGGCGCTGGTGTCGGATACTCCGGGGACGACCCGCGACCCCATCGACACCGAGATCATCTATGACGGCCTGCCCGTCACGCTGGTGGACACCGCAGGAATTCGGCGCCGTTCGGCGGCCCGTGATCGGGCCGAGCACTTCAGCCTGCTACGCGGCATCAAGGCGATGGAGCGCGCCGATGCCGTGCTGCTGGTGATGGACGCCACCGAGGGGGTGTTGAATCAGGACCAGCACGTCGCGGGTTACGCACTTGAGTCGGGCAAGGGCCTGGTGCTGGTGGTGAACAAGATCGACCTGATGGAGGCGGCTGAGAAAAAGCAGGAGCTCTGGCGCCGGAAGGTGCTGGCCGAGTTCCGGTTTTTTGCCCACGCGCCGGTGCTGACCATATCCGCCCAGACCGGAGAGGGCGTCGAGCGACTGCTGCCGGCGACGCTCGAGGTGATCGGCCAGCGCCGCGTGCGGATCCCCACCAACCATCTCAACCGAGCCCTGCGCGAGGCTTTTGCCGAGCGCCCTCCACCCAGTTTTCGGGGTAAGCGCCTGAGCTTTAAATACGCCACCCAGGCGGCGTCGGAGGCACCCACCTTCGTGCTCTTCGTCAATGACGTAAACCTCCTCCACTTCTCCTACCGGCGTTATCTGGAGAACCAGATTCGACTGCGATATGGATTCGCGGGCAACCCTCTCAAAATCGTGCTCCGTTCGGCCAAGCCGGACGCCTAGCAGGCTCATGAAGGACCCCGACGTGTCCGTTCATGTCGGGCACCAGATCGAGGCTAGGGACTCCCGATCAGGGAGCTCAATCGGGGGTGGGTACGGGATCGCCGAGATCATCTGCATCCGACCCAAAGGGCCAGCCAGTGGCTCGCACGAACCGGGCACCGGCAGGCGGGGGACGGGGCGTTGAACGGGTGCGCGCGGGGGTTCCCGCAATGGCCGGGCCAATCCGGCCTCCGGCGTTTACAAATGCATCAACAGCACTTGTCAACCGGCACATACAAATGCGTTCAAATGAAGTGATGAGTACGAACGCCGCCAGCCAGAAGGTGCTCGTGATCGACGACGAGGACCACATCCTGGAGCTGGCTCGGCTCTATCTGAGCCGCGAGGGATATGCGATCGAGACGGTGACCGATGGATCGGAGGCGGTGGCCAGATTCAATCAGATCAAGCCCGACCTGGTGGTGCTGGACATCATGCTTCCCGGCCTGGATGGGCTCTCCATCTGCAAAGAGATCAGGAAACAGAATCAGGTGCCGATAATCATGCTGACGGCCCGAGACGACATCTCCGACAAGGTGGTCGGTCTTGAGCTTGGGGCTGACGATTACCTTACGAAGCCCTTTCACCCCCAGGAGTTGGTCGCGCGCGCCAAGGCCCTGTTGCGACGATCCCATCTCGAGCCCGACCATCCCAAGCTGATCCGAGCGGGTGCATTGGAGGTCGATTTTGAGCGACACGAGGTTCGCTTCGCCGATCGCAAGGTTCAGCTGCGGCCCAAGGAGTTTGACCTTATCGCGCTGCTGGCCAGCCACCCGGGCCGGGTTTTCCAGCGCAGCGAGCTCCTGGACATGGTCTGGGGCTACGATTTCCCCGGCTACACGCGCACCATCGACGTGCACGTTCAGCAGTTGCGGGAGAAACTGGCCCTGGCGGCGGTGGACACGCCGTCGATCAAAACCGTCTGGGGTGTGGGTTACAAGCTGGAGTTGGCGGGGAACTGAGCCTTAGGCTCCGTCTGCTGCTGTCGGCGATTGCGCTCGTCGGGGTGAGCCTGGTGCTGAGCGCGGGGCTCACCCTGTCATTGTTTCAACGTCTCGACGTCAGCAATGCCCAGCAGGAGCTGGACCTCAACGTCATCCGCTACAAGCAGTTGGTGGAGAGCGCGCAGTGCCAACCTCAGATCGGCTGCGTCAGCAGCGTCCCGGGCCTGCTCGGCATCCTCGATTCCACCGCCGCGGTAAACCAACTCGGGCTGGGAGCCGATCGGTTGCTGCTGCTCGAAGGGCCGGCGTTCGGGAACACCACCATCATCTACGACAGCGCGGGGCCGGGGTCGGTGGGATCTTCGATCCCCATTCAGGGCGCCGCCCTGAACGTCTCCGGGAGCCGCGTCTACCAGGGCCGGATCAGTTTCTCGGGGTCCCAATTCATGCTCGCCGCCTCATACGTGGGGGCCCAGCGCTCAGCCGCCGCGTTGGCGCCCTTCAGCGGTTGGGTGGTCTTGGCACGACCCCTCGACGCGGTTCAGGCCGACGCCACCCGGCAATTGCTGCCGCTCATCCTGGAAGCGGCGGGGGCCGGACTGGTGCTGGCCGTGCTCGCCGCGATGCTGATCAGCCGGGCCATCGCCCGGCCCCTGGGAGACCTGAAATCAGCCGCTCAGGATATCGCTGGCGGGAATTACGGCCGCCGCGTCGAGGTGGGGGGCGGGACCGAGATCCAGGTCGTGGGAGAAGCCTTCAACGAGATGGCGACGGCGGTCGAGGCGGCTCGCGAAACGCAGCGCCAATTTCTGGCCGACGTCTCGCACGAGTTGAAGACGCCGCTCACGAGCCTGATCGGTTTCTCGCAGGCATTGGTGGACGGGAGCCGGCTCACCGACCAGGAGCAGCATCGAGCCGCCACCATCCTTCACGAGGAGGCGGAACGGGTCCTGAGGATGTCCCAGGGCCTCCTTGACCTGGTCCGCGTCGAGTCGGGTCAACTGACCATCGACCGGCAATCTGTCGACGTCGCGATTCAGATGCAACAGGAGGTCGATTTGGTTCGGCAGCGCGCGCAAGCACGCCATCTGACTCTGGAGCTGGCAAGTTCTCCACGCGTGCCTCCGGTAAGCGCCGATCCAGAACGGCTGCACCAGATTCTGGAGAACCTGCTGGACAACGCGGTCAAGTACTCACCGGAGGGCTCTACCATCTCCGTTGGCGCCGCTCCGCGGGGAACAGTGGTGGACATGACGGTCAGGAATCGGATCGGAGCCAATCCACCTGATCCGCATCGGATGTTCGATCGCTTCTATCGCGCCGATCGCTCCCGCTCGTCGGCGGCGGGAGGGGTCGGCCTGGGCCTGGCGATCAGTAAGCAATTGGCCCTTGCCCAGGGTGGCGATCTGGAGGCCGTGATCGACGCTGAAGGCGGTTTGCTGATGACCCTCACCGTGCCGATAGCTACCGGCGAGACCGCGGCTGCCGATTCGCCGGATCCAGGATTGAGTGCCGAGGCCCCCAATCAATAGCCGATCAGGACTCCGAACGGTCTAATTCGACGGCTCCGACGAGACCTTGAGAAGCCATTCCATCGCCGCCTTGCGGTAGGGCTTGGAATCGATTGCGATGGCGACGCTGACCTGACCGTCTTGGGTGGCCGCACCCCACCAGTGCCACTTCCGCAACTGCGGCTGGAACCAGTAGATCCAGGCTCGAAGCGACCAGACGTCAACCACGCAGTTGCGCACCAGCGAATCTTCGACACAGCTGTCGACAAACCAGCGCGGAAGTAGCTCCTTCCATCGGTCCAGCCCGGGCCACTCGTCTGCACTGTGCTCCAAGACCGAGGCCATGACCTCACGAATGCGGGCCAGCGTGGGCTCCGGTTCAGCTGCAGCCTGGGTTAGAACCTCCGCCCCCGGGGGAAGATCGGAGAGTGAGCCCAGTCGTACCCGTTCCAGCTCGAAAGACGGTTCCATGGTGTTAAGGCTCCGCACCGCCGACCGACCTTCCAGCGCTCAGATGAACCGGTGTTTGGTGGCCGGGCGCGCCGCCGGCCGCGTCAATCGGAGGTGGAATTGAGCACCAGCCCTAGGGGGTGCTCAATGAGGCGCTTCACCTCAGCCATGAATTGAGCGGCGGTGGCGCCATAGAACACGCGGTGGTCGGCCGACAGGGTCATGCGCATCACGGTGCCAACGACGACCGATCCGTTCTCTACGACCGCCGCCTCCTTGATCGCGCCCACCGCGAGGATGGCCGACTCGGGCGGGTTGATTATGGCCTGGAACTCGTCGACCCCATACATGCCCAGGTTGGAGATGCTGAATCCGCCCCCACCCAGGTCGCCGGACATGGGGCGCCCTGACCTAGCCCGTTCGATCACCTGTCGTGACTCGATGGAAACGGTGACCAGATCCTTCTGGTCGACGTTGTGAACCACGGGCACCAAGAGGCCCAAACCGTCAAGCGGAGCCACGGCCAGGCCGATGTTGACCTCATGTCGCCGCTCAAATTGCCCATCGACCCAGCTGGTGTTCACTTCAGGGAACTTGACCAGAGCGAGGCCGCAGGCCCTGGTCAGCATGTCGGTCATGGTCACCTTGGACGCTTCCGGAAGTGTCTCACGCAACTCCTGGCGCAGGCGCACCGCACTGTCAACGCGGGCCTCAACCGTCACGTAAAAGTGGGGAACGGTGGCCTTAGAGTCGGTCATCCGGGTGGCGATGGTGGCCTGCATTCGGCTTGGGGCCAGGCGATCGCCGACCATGCCCGCGCCGGTTGGGGCCGAGGTTCGAGGCGGCGCGGAAAGCACGTCGTCCTTGACGATCCGGCCTCCGGGGCCACTCCCAGAGATGGAGGCGAGGTCGACCCCACCCTCGTTGGCCAATCGCCGCGCCAGCGGAGATACCTTGAGCACGTCGCCGGTGGCGGTCCGAGATGGCTCAGGCGCGGTGTCCGCGGCGGGGGCGGCAGGCGCGGGTTGGGGTGCAGGCGCGGGTTGGGGTGCAGGTGCGGATTGGGGTGCAGGCGCGGGTTGGGGTGCAGGTGCGGATTGGGGTGCAGGCGCGGGTTGGGGTGCAGGTGCGGATTGGGGTGCAGGTGCGGATTGGGGTGCAGGCGCCGGTTGTGCCTCGGCGGGGGAGCCGATGGTGCCGATCAACTCGCCGACGGGCACGGGCTGATTGGCACCCACCACGATGGACAAGACCCCGTCCGCCTCGGCTTCGATGTCGAAGCTGGCCTTGTCCGATTCGATTTCAGCGATGGCCTGTCCACGCCGCACCGAACTTCCGTTTTCGGCCTTCCAGGCGAGGATGGTGCCCTCCTCCATGGTGTCGGACAGCTTGGGCATGCTCACATTGGCCACGTTCAGACCCTCGCTTTCTTGCCGACCATCTGGACTGCCGTGTCCGCGATCTTTCCAACCGATGGTATGGCGGCGCGCTCCAGCTCTTGGTTGTACGGCATCGGGACCTCCGCCCCCCCGATTCGTAGCACCGGGGCGTCGAGGTAGTCAAAGCAACGCTCGGAGATGCCTGCCGCGATCTCGGCGCCAACTCCGTACGTCGTCCAGCCCTCCTCCACCACCAGCAGTCGGCCCGTTTTCGTAACCGAGGACGCGATCGTGTCCCAATCGATGGGGCGGATCGAGCGCAGGTCGATGACCTCGGCCTCGATCGACTCCTCCTCCTCCAACTTGACCGCCGCGAGGGTGGCGTTTATGGCCTGTCGGGATACGCCCACGATGGTGATGTCGGCCCCTGTGCGTCGCACTGCGGCGGCACCCAGGGATTGGACGTAGTCGCCATCGGGAACCTCGCCGCGACTGTTGTAGAGGCCCATGCTCTCCAGGAAGATGACCGGATTGTCCGTTCGGATTGCCGCCTTCAGCATCCCCTTGGCATCTGCCGGAGTGGTCGGGGCCGCCACCAACAGGCCGGGGATCATGCCGTAAAGGACCTCGAAGCTGTGTGAATGCTGGGATGAGAGTTGGTGGCCAGCCCCACCCGGCATTCGGATTACCAGCGGAACCGACACCTGGCCTCCGAACATGTACCTGATCTTGGCCGCGTTCTGAACGATCTGGTCGAACGCGACTAGCGAAAAGTTGACCGTCATCAGTTCCACCACCGGGCGCAAGCCGGCCATGGCCGCACCAATCGCCGTGCCGACGAACGCCTCCTCCGAAATTGGGGTGTCGACGACCCGCATCTCGCCGTATTTCTCGAGTAGCCCCTCGGTGACCCGATAGGCACCACCGAAGTGGCCGATGTCTTCGCCGATCAGGAAGATCTTGTCATCCCGCGCCATCTCCTCGTCAAGCGCCTCGCGGAGCGCCACGCGGTAGAGCTTTTCGCTCATCTCGGCTCCCAGTCGGGCGTGTAGACGTGCTGGTAGAGCTCGGAGACGGGCGGGTTGGGGCTCTGATCCGCGAACGCCACCGCCTCGTCGATCTCGGTTTGAACCGAATCCTGGATCGAGTGAAACTGTTCCTTGGTCGCCACCTGCGCCTGCTCCAGGTGGTGTTCGAACAAGACCAGTGGATCGCTCTTTCGCCACTTCGCCTTTTCGTCGTCGTCGCGGTACTTGTCGGGGTCGACCACCGAATGCCCACGAAACCTGTAGTTGAGGGCTTCGATGAAACGAGGCTGGGAGTCTGATCGCGTCTTGGCGATCACCTCCTCGGTCCGGCGAGCAACCTCCACCACGTCCATGCCGTCAACCTGGATTGCCTCCATGTCGTAGGCGCAAGCCTTCTTGAAGATTTCGCTCACCGCCGATGCCTTGCCCACCGGCGTCCCCATTCCATATTGGTTGTTGACGCAGAACCAGACCAGGGGCAGGTGGAGCACCTTGGACAGGTTGAGCGATTCGTGGAAGGCTCCGATGTTGGAAGCACCGTCCCCAAACATGCAGAGGACGATGTCGTCTCGCTTTTGATACTTGGCCGCGAAGGCCGCTCCCACGGCCAGGGGGAGATGGCCGCCGACGATCCCGTAGCCACCCATGAATCGGCGTGCCGAATCGAAGATGTGCATCGAACCGCCGCGCCCGTGGGAGGTGCCCGTCTCTCTCCCGAAGAGTTCGGCCATGACCGTTTTGGGATCGATTCCGCGAGCGATGGCGTGACCGTGTTCCCGGTAGCTGGTATAGATCCAGTCGTGCGCCTGGAGGGGCAGAATGGCCCCCACCACGGTCGCCTCCTCGCCCAGATTGAGGTGGCAGTAACCACCGATCTTGGCGTGGGTGTACTCGAGTTGGGCACGCTCCTCAAAGCGCCGGATAAGCAGCATCAGGCGATAGACCTTGAGAAGCTCGGCTCGGTTGCCCTTCTTCAGCTCGAGCCGGGCTAGATCCAGCGAGGGTATGGCCGCACCCTCGGCGGCGCGCGGCGACGCGACCGACGCCTTGGCGCGGGGCTGGCGAGCGGGAGCGCTGGCCGCGGCAACCGTCACCGCGGGCGCCTCAGGAGTGGTCTCGTGAGAGGCCGCGGGACGTCGACGGTTCAACACGTGGATGGCCTCTCCGTTGGCCGCCAGAGCAGCTTCCATGAAGGACTCCGACAGGGTGGGATGGGCGTGAATGGTCAGGTCGATGTCCTTCAGCGTCAGCCGGTGCTGGACCGCGAGCGTGGCCTCGGCCACCAGGTCGGTGACCCGAGGCCCCACCATCTGGACGCCGAGAATGGTGTCGTCAGCGGCGTCGGCCACGATCTTTATGGCTCCCTCGTTTGACCCCAGGGTCATGGCTCGCCCCGAAGCCGCGAATGGGAAGCGGCCGATCTTGACCTCGTGTCCTTGCTTTTTGGCCTCATCCTCTCCGAGTCCCACGTTGGCAATCTCGGGGTCGGTGTAAACGCAGTTGGGAACCGCCCTGTAATCGGGAGTCCGGTCGGCGTGCCCGGCCATGTTCTCAACCGCCAGCACGCCCTCGTAAGAGGCGACGTGGGCCAGCATCACCCCGCCGATGACGTCACCGATGGCCCACACGTCCGGGGCGCTGGTGCGGAGGTGATCATCCACCACGATTCGGCGCCGTTCTGACTCGACACCCCGCAGCTCCAGCCCCAAGCCCTCCGTGTAGGGGGCACGGCCGGTCGCGCTCAGCACCACGTCAGCGGTTGCCTCGGCGCTCTCATCGCCCGCCTTGAAGCGCACCGTCAGGCCGTTTGAGGTCTTGCGGACCGACTCGACCTGAGCCTGGGTGTGAATTTCCCCGCCCAGCGACTCGAAATGCCGTTGATACATCCGAACCATGTCCGCCTCAACCATGGGCAGGATGCGAGGAAGCATCTCGATCACTGTGACCTTGGTCCCGAGGGCAGCATAGAGGGCACCCCATTCCATACCGACCACGCCGCCGCCGATCACGACCATGGCCTTGGGGAGTTCATTCAATTCCAGGATCCCGTCCGAATTCACCGTCAGTTCGGAGCCCTCGATGGGCAGGTGGGCAGGAATCGATCCAGTCGCGATGAGGATGCTCTTGGCCGAGTACTCCTGGTCCGCGACGGCGAATCCGCCCCCGGCGAGCAGGCGTCCCGAGCCGTGAATGGTTTCCACCCCGTTTCCCTTGAGTAGGCCCTCGACGCCCTGGACGATGGTATCCACCACCTGCTTGCGGCGTGTTTGCGCCGCGGCCAGGTCGAAGCTCAGACCCTGGCTGACCACACCGAAGCTCGCGCCCTGCCGCAGCACCAAGGAATAGAGCTCCGATGACTGAAGCAGTGCCTTGGTGGGGATGCACCCTCGGACCAGGCAGGTGCCGCCCATCCGATCCTTTTCGATGACCGCCACCTTGGCCCCTAGTTGGGCGCCCCGAATCGCGGCCACGTAGCCGCCTGGCCCTCCCCCGATGACCGCGATGTCGAAGCTAGTGGGCATGGTTATACCCCTCATTTATCGCGGTCATAGGAAACGATTATCGCTGAGTGGGGTGGCCGATTTGGTCAAACCCCTCGGGACGGTAGCGATTGGTGATGGGCATGCGCCGGTCCCGACCGAAGGCCCGAGTCGTGATCTTTATCCCCGGCGCTCCCTGGCGCCGTTTGTACTCGCTGGTATCGACGAGGGCGACCACCTTACACACGGTGGCCGGGTCGTGGCCGGCGTCGATGAGTTCCTCCACGCTGCGGTCCTCCTCCACGTAGCCGCGCAGGATGGGGTCCAGCTCCGGATAAGGGGGCAGGCTGTCCTCGTCGACCTGGTCGGGGCGGAGCTCGGCGCTGGGGGGTTTGGACATTACTCGACTGGGGATTGGCCCCGGCCCGCCGATTGAGTTTCGATAGCGGCAAAGTTCGTAGACGAGGGTCTTTGGAATGTCCTTGAGGACCGCGAATCCGCCCGCCATATCGCCATAGAGGGTGCAGTACCCGGTCGCCAGTTCGGACTTGTTCCCGGTGGTGAGGACCATCCATCCGAACTTGTTGCTGAGGGCCATGAGAAGGTTGCCGCGAATCCGAGCCTGCAGGTTCTCCTCCGCCGTGCCCGGCGGGAGCTGGTCGAAGGACTCGCGAAGCACCGCCTCGTAGGCGGCCCGGGCGCCATCGATGGGCAGCAGGCGGGTGCTGATGCCCAGAGCCCGGGCCAACTGGTCGGCGTCCTCGAGGCTCTGGCTGGACGTGAAGGCCGATGGCATCAGCACCCCCACCACGTTCTCCGGTCCGAGGGCGTCGACCGCAATGGCCGCGGTCAGGGAGGAGTCGATGCCGCCCGACAGGCCCAGGACGACGCTGCTGAACGCCCCCGTCTTGCGTACGTAGTCGGCGGTGCCCACCACCAGCGCGCAATAGACCTCGGCCGGTCCCTCCAGGGGTTGATGGTTGGGGGACGGGAGTGGGGGCGGATCAGGTGGGCGGGCATGCTCACCGGTCGCCACCCGCTCGGCTAGGAGGTCGCCCTCCGGTAGCCCCCGAGCCTCGCTCCGGACCCGGGTGTCGCGCAGCCGATGGCTCAAAACCTCCCCCATGTCGAGATCGCAGACCAGAAGGTCTTCTTCAAACGAGGGGGACCGGGCGATGACCGTGCCGTCGGGCGAGAAGACCGCGCTGTTGCCGTCAAAGACCAGTTCGTCCTGCCCGCCGGTCATGTTCACCCACGCCAGGTAGGCCCTCGAGTCCATGGCTCGGGTGGCGATCATGGTTTCCCGGGAGGAGCGTTTGCCGACGTGATAGGGCGAGCCATTGATGTTGATCAGCAGCTGGGCTCCGTGGGTCGCCTGGATGGCCAGCGGGCCACCTGAATACCACGCGTCCTCGCAGATGGAGACGCCGATCCGGACGCCCGCGAACTCGAAAACAGGGCACCGACGGCCGCGCTGAAAGTAGCGGTCCTCGTCGAAAACGCCGTAGTTGGGAAGGTGGACTTTGTGGTACACGCCCTTCAACTCGCCCTCGTTGCAGAAGGCGGCGGCGTTGTAGATGTCGCCTTCCAGGTCGACGAAGCCGGCCACCACCGCGATGTGCTGGCTGGCGTCGACGAGTCGGCGAACGAAGCGGAGATTGTCGCGGATGAAGCTCGGCTTCAGGAGCAGGTCCTCGGGCGGATAGCCGGTGACGCACATTTCGGGAAAGGCGATGAGGTCGGCCCCCAGTTCCCGGGACCGCTCCACCCAGTTCACCATGCGCTTGGTATTGCCGTCGAGGTCGCCCACGACGGGGTTGAATTGGGCGAGCGCGATGCGTAGGGGTCGGGCGCGAGAACGATCCACGCCTCAAATTGTGGGCCGCTGGTCGGGATAATGGGTTTGATGCAGGTCACCGTCCGTCCCAGCCAGGAGCGGCGCGAAGTAGCAGCCGCCACCGTGGAAGCGCTTTTGACGCAGTTGGGTCTGCACCGCGACGCCCATCTGGTGCTGCGCGGGAATGAGATCTTGACGGCCGACGTCAGGCTCAAGACCGACGACGTGCTGGACATCATCCCGGTCATCAGCGGAGGCTCCAGGCCATGAAGTGCACACGATGCGCTCGGACCGCAAACGTCGAGATCCGTCGCAGTCGCCAGGCCTACTGTGCAGCCTGCTATCCGGACTGGTTTCGGGCCCAGGTTCAAGAGCGCATCGATCACGATCGGATGTTGCGCCACGACGACAAGGTCCTGGTCGCCGTCTCCGGAGGCAAAGACAGCCTCGCGCTCTGGCATGCCCTGGTTCGGCTCGGATACCAGGCCGACGGCATGTACCTGCGACTTGGCATCGGCGGCTACTCCCAGCGCTCCCAGGAGAAGGCGGAGGCGTTCGCCCGGAGCGAAGGCTTGCGCCTGCACCAGGTCGACCTCAAGGCCGAATACGGCTACACCGTGCCGGATCTTCTGGAGACCAGGTCGGGCAAGCCCTGCAGCGCCTGTGGAGCGGTCAAACGCTACCAATTCAATCGCGTGGCCTCGGATCTGGGCTATTCGGTGGTCGCCACCGGTCACAACCTCGACGACGAGGCGGCGACGCTCTTCGGCAACGTGGTTCACTGGCAGACCGACTACCTCGGTCGACAGGGTCCGGTGCTCGAATCCACCCATCCCAAGTTGGTACGCAAGGTCAAACCGCTCTATCGACTGGGGGAGAGGGAGACGGCGGCCTACGCCCTGGTTCAGGGCATCGACTACATCCTTGAGGAGTGTCCGATGGCGGTCGGGGCCAAGTCACTCATCTACAAGGAGATGCTGAACGCGCTCGAGGAATCTCAGCCGGGGGCCAAGCATCAGTTTCTGGTTGGCTTTTTGAAGAAGGGCCGGGCTTCGGTTCAAGTTGGCAGCTTCGACCAGGCGACCCAGCTGAAGGAGTGTGTCCGCTGCGGTCAACCGACGACCTCGCTGGTCTGCACGCATTGCAAAATGGCCGATCGCGGCCGCGAGAAGGCGGCAGCCAGGGCGGCGGCGGTGGACGGCTCGCGGGATTGAGTGGATTCTTCGTTCGTCTGCGAGAACTGGCTAAAGAGAACCACTCGCAGGTCTGCGTGGGCCTGGACCCCGATCCTGATCGAATTCCGGGTGGGGCCGACTCGGCCCTCAGGCACTGCCTGCGCGTGGTCGAGGCGACCCGCGGGCTGGTCTGCTGTTACAAACCAAATTCGGCCTTCTGGGAGCAGTACGGGGCGGAGGGATTCGGCGCCCTGGCTGAGTTGCGGGCCCGGGTGCCGGCGTCGATTCCGTTTCTGTACGACGCCAAGCGCGGCGATCTGGACAACACCAACCGGGCCTACGCCAGGGCCGCGTTCGACGTGCTGAAAATGGACGCCATCACACTTCACGGCTATCTCGGCCGGGATTCCCTGACCCGGTTCGCGAGCCGAGTTGACCGCGGCTGCTACCTGGTCTGCCGGACCTCCAATCCGAGTGCCGAGGACCTCCAGCACCGCGACGTGGAGGGGGCGCCGCTCTACATTCGGATGGTGGAACTCGCGGAGGGAGTGAACCAGGCGGGCAACCTGGGCCTGGTGGTCGGCGCCACCGCCCCGGAACAGATCGCGGAGATCAGGAGGGTGACAGATCTTCCGTTTCTGATACCCGGAATCGGAGCCCAGGGCGGCGATCTGGAGGGGTCGGTCCGCGCCGCCTGGAACGGCGATCAAGCGTCCTGCGTGATCAACGCAAGCCGTTCCATCCTCTTTGCCCCCGACCCCCGCCAGGCGGCCCAGGATCTACGGGACCACATCAACCGCACGATCGGAGGGTTATGAGCCAGCGTCCATCGATTCAACTGGTGTTGGAGGGCCACATCATCGACTCGATGATGCTGCCCCAGATCATGGACTTGATCATGGACTTGGGCGGCAACTTCACCGTCCAAGAGCTGCGCGTCGGACAGCACACCACCGACCCGTCGGTGTGCCGCCTAGAGGTCGGTGCGCCGGATCCAGACCGCCTCGACGAGATTGTGCGCCGGGCCCGGGAACTGGGGGCGTTGGTCGCCACCGAGAAACCGGCGACGACCGCCATCGCGTCTCAGGAAGGGGTCTATCCGGAAGGTTTCTATTCGACCAGCAACCTACCCACGTTCGTTCTGGTGGACTCGGACTGGGTAGGGGTGGAGCGCCAGGAAATGGATTGCGCGGTCGCGGTCGATCGTGCCGCCGGCCGCGCCTACTGCGTTACCTTTGCCGACACCCATCCGGGGATGGAACTGGTTGTCGGTCACCAGGGGATCAAGGTGGTACCGCTGGAGCGATCCAGGCAGACGGAGATCTTCAGTTTCATGGCTTCAGAGGTCTCGGCCGAGAAACCGAAGAAGTTGCTCATCGGCAAGGTGGCGGAGGAGATGAAGGCCATCCGTGCCGAGGGTGGTCGGGTTCTGGTCGTGGCCGGACCGGCGGTGGTGCACACCGGTGCCGGGCGAGATTTGTCCTGGTTGATCGAGAGCGGCTACGTGCAGGTGCTGTTTGCCGGCAACGCCCTCGCCGCCCACGACGTCGAGGCGGCTTTGTTCGGAACCGCGCTCGGCGTCAACCTGGAGAGCGGCCTTCCCATCGAGCACGGGCACGAACACCACATGCGCGCCATCAACCGGGTCCGCGCGGCCGGAGGCTTGCGCCCCATGGTGGCGTCGGGCGAGCTCGCCTCAGGCGTCATGAAGAGCGCTGTCACCCACGGCGTGCAGATCGTCCTGGCGGGCAGTGTTCGCGACGATGGGCCCCTGCCCGACGTCATCAGCGATATGGGGGAGGCCCAGCGGAAGATGCGAGAGGCGCTGGTCGGGGTCCGCATGGCCCTGATGTTGTCCACCATGCTCCACTCCATCGCCACCGGGAACATGCTTCCGGCGGGCGTGCGGACGGTCTGCGTGGACATCAATCCGGCGGTGGTGACCAAACTGGCAGATCGCGGCAGCTGGCAGTCGATCGGGCTCGTGACCGACGTCGAATCTTTTCTTCGGGAGTTGGTCCAGGTGCTCAAGACCGGGCACTGACGGTGCCCATCGTGCGGCCCAGCTCCAGCTTGGCGGGGTCGACCTAGAATGGTACGTACCAGTACGGCCAATTCTGATCGGAGGTTGATCCCATGGTGTCCTTCGAGCTGAGCCCGGAACAGCGCGAGATCCGCGACTGGGTGCACGAATTCGCGGTCCGTGAGATCCGGCCCGTGGCGGCCGAATACGACGAGCGGGAGGAGTTTCCGTGGCCGGTGGTTAAGAAGGCGGCCGAGGCCGGACTTTACACAGCCGAGTTCCTGATGCAGAGTTTCTCTGATCCGAGCGGAATCCTGCCCGCCCTGGTGGCGGAGGAGTTGACCTGGGGCTGCGCGGGAATTGCGCTGGCGTTGCAGGGGACGGGGCTGCCGGTGGCGGCGATATTCGCTCAGGGCAGCCCAGACCAGATCGCGACCTGGATTCCAGCCTGCTACGGCAGCCCCAGCGAGCCGGCCCTGGGAGCGTTCTGTGCCACCGAAGCGGGGGCCGGGTCGGACGTGTCCAACTACAAGACGCGGGCCGAGAAGCGCGGCGATGACTGGGTTCTGAACGGCGAGAAGGTCTTTATCACCAACGGCGGGATCGCAGCCGTGCACGTGGTCGTTGCCACTGTCGATCCGGGCCTGGGTGCGCGCGGCCAGGCCTCGTTTATCGTGCCCCCTGGCACCCTCGGGTTGAGCCAGGGCAAGAAAGAACGGAAGATGGGCATCAGGGCCTCCCACACCGCGACCGTGGTCCTCCAGGATGTGAGGCTGCCGTCGGATTGCTTGCTGGGGGGCGAGGAGCGCCTGGAAGCGAGGTTGGCCCGGGCGCGTGCGGGAGAGAGCACGGGACGTTCCAACGTTGCCATGCGCACATTCGAAACGACGCGGCCACTGGTGGGGGCACAAGCCCTGGGCATCGCCCGCGCTGCGTACGAGTTTGCGCTTGGCTATGCCCGAGAGCGCAGCCAGTTCGGCCGCCCGATTGTCGAGAACCAGGCCATCGCCTTCAAACTCGCCGACATGGCGCTGCAGATTGAAGCTGCCCGCAACATGATTTGGCGCGCGCTGTGGGAGGGAAAGAACGGGGGAGAGTTCAAGAAGGCGGAGGGCTCGATGGCCAAGCTCTTCGCCGGCGAGGTCGCGGTCCGGGTCACCGACGAGGCGATTCAAATCTGCGGCGGTTACGGATACATCCGGGATTTTCCGGTGGAGAAGTGGCACCGCGACGCGAAGATCTACACCCTCTTCGAGGGCACCTCGGAAATCCAGCGCCTGGTCATCAGCCGGGCGATTGTCGCTGGATAGTGGCCACCTCGACACCCACTCGAGCGTCTGACCGTGCCGCGCGGTCCGCCTCCCTACGGCGCCAGCGTTTGCTCAACGCGGCCCTGGTTGAGTTTTCGCGCCAGGGCTACAGCGAAACCTCGGTGGACGATATCGTGTCGCGGGCTCGGACCTCAAAATCGGCTTTCTATGCGCACTTCGACTCCAAGGAGCGTTGCTTCCGGGCGCTGCTGGAAGAGGAGGGTGGCGGGCTCATGTCCGCGGTTCAAGCTGCGGCCCAGGCTGGTTCCGACCATCGGCAGCGCCTGAGAGCAGGAATTGATGCGTTCGTCAGCCAGTGCAGCCGTCACGCCGACCTGGGGCGCCTGCTCCTGGTGCAATCGGTCGGGCTCTCGCCGGAGGTGGAAATGATCCGGCAGCACCTCCAGAACAGATTTGCGGAGATGGTCGAACTCGAGATCCGTCACGCCGCCGCCCGAGGATCGATCCCGCCCGACATTGACCCCGAGATCTTCGCCCGGTCGGTGGTGGGGGGGGTGGGGGAGGTCACCGCCCATCTGCTGAGGTCAGGCGGAGATGCCCGGTCGACCGCGCGAGCGCTGATGGAGATCTTTGCTCCGTGACCGGCCGGCGGGGATGACGCGGCGGGCGCCTTTGAACGCGCGGGGGGTTGGTTGCAGAACAAATGTTCGTATAATGTTTGGCATGCGCACACTGACCACGCAAGTCCGCTTGAAGCGGCTCATCCGGCAGCACGCCGAGCTGGTGGGGCGGTCCCGAGATCAGACGGTGGATTCGCTCCGGCGAGCGGTGATTGCCGCCCGTCTGCTTGACCTGGCCGATTCGGTGAAGGCGGCTTGGGTTTCGGAGCGGGGCAGCTCGGGGTGCAAGCTGGAGCTAATGAACGACCACGTCGAATCCGAGTTGGAGCGGTTGAAGGTCAGCATTCGGGCGATCCAGGCCCCTGCGACTGAGGTGGGAGCCTCGCCGCCAGGGTTTCAGCGAATCGCGCTGCCGCTGCTGTTTCTGCTGCGGGGGCTGGACGAGATAGGTGACGATCTGCTGGTCGGGTGGTGGTCGGCATCGAGTGAGCGCAGCCTCCTGGGCGGCGCGGTCCATACGTCCTACCGCTAGCAAACGCTTTCGACCGCCGGGCGCAGCGGGGCGCTGCCGCATCAGGCGTTGGTGGCGGTGGGAACCCACGAGCGGGAGAAGCGAACCAAAGCGCAGCCGGATGAGCATCGCCACTGGGTCCAACCCCGACAGCCCTTCCGCGTCGTCAGGGCGGCACCGGAGAGTGAAGCTGGTTCAGTCGGTCGGACCGCGGAGCGCTCGGTTAAACTTTGGTCGCGATTTCTGAACGGTTGCGGATTGAGTCGGGCGAGGGTCGGGTAGCGGCTCGACCGATTGACTCGGGCCGTTGCCGGTCGGCTCCGGTCTTGTGACGAACTCCGGGCGACCGGGTATCTCCCGAGTGCTGGTGCCCCTCGTCCGAGGTCAGACGGCCCGGCCGCTGCTGAGTGTGGGGGACGCTCTGATCTCCCGTGGGGCGGCGGGCTCCGGCGTGGTCCTGGGGTTGGTGGAGACGGGCAAATTGTCCAGCGACGCCGCCTCCACCGATCTGGAACGCGTTCGCGACATGCTGAAGTGGATCTCGGGATCTGACTATGAGCATCCGGGCCGCCCGTCGATGGAAGTCGAGGTGCGATTCAGTTCAGACGCTCCCGCCACCATTCGCGCCGCCGTGGTGGAGTATTCATGTTCGGCCGTCGTCCTCGGTTATCCCTGGCTGGCCGCGCCTGGGCGCCAGCGCTTGCGGTCGATATGCGAGGCACTGCTGAACCCGGCGCCGGCCGACCTGCTGCTGGTCCGGCCAGCCCTGGCGGCCCCAGAAGCGGCGCTCGCTCCAAGATCGATATTGGTTGCGGTGCGGGGCGGGCCGCACGAGCGTTTGATGGCTTCGGTGGTGCGAGCCTTTGCCCACGTGGCCAGGTCCAAGGTCACCCTGGTTCACGTTTCGCGCCCTTCGGATCATCGCGATCGAAGACGGCACAGCCTCGAAGATCTGCAGAAATTTGCCGACGGCCTGAAGGGCGTCGACGTCTCGATCAAAATGGAAGAGAGCCCCTCGCCGATGACCCTGGTGCTGGAGCTCTCGTCCAAGCACGACATGGTTCTGGTGGGATCGCACCTGGACCCCGAGGCTCCGGATCGGATTTTGAGCCCGGCCCTGCGGCAACTGATGAGTAGATGCACCGCCACCGTGATACTGGGCTATTCGGCCGCCGCCCAGGACTGGCAGGCGACCTGAGCGGGATCGCTGACGGCGTCCGCGGCGCCGAGGCCGGCGCCTCCGACCCGCCTCGGAGCGCCAGCAGAAGAGCCGATCCACAAACCAGGATGAGCCTCGAGCACCGGGCGGCGTCGTTGGATTCTTCCTCCGCTCGGAGGTTCCTCATCAGATCCAGCAATTATTTGGCCGGCCCAACGTCTTGAACCCTTGGGAGGGTGTGCCTCGGCGGCTCGTTTGCAACTAGGTAAGGGGAAGGAGGTGACCGGTGGCGGGCCCACTTCGGTGGCGCGGCAGACGCGGCTCGGGCCAGTCACTGGTGGAGTTTGCTCTCGTCAGCCCGATTCTGTTCCTGCTCTTGGTCGGGATATTAGAGGCCATGCTGTTGCTCTTCGGCATTAGCACAGCCCACTACGCAGCGGGCCGGGCAGCGGTCGTGGTGGCCGAGGTTGGCAACGACCCTTCGGCCGATGACGCGGCCCTGGCCGCCATCCGCTCCACGGCCATCGGCACCACCTCGATCGTGAACGTCACCGAAGTCGACATCTACAAGGTTGACCCTCAGACCGGGGCGATCGCCACCACCTGTGGAGGGCCCTGCATCAACCGCTATCAACTCGATGGCACCAGCATCGGGACGCCTGACTGGTTGCCCCTGGTCCGGGACGTCACGCTGTCCACCGGCGACTACATCGGGGTCAGCATCCAATACGTCTACGACTGGAAAAGTGGGATCTTCGGTGGATTCCTGCCACCTGTCCAGCAAACCGCCGTTGACCAACTGCGCATCGAGCCGAAGACGTATTGATGGCTCCTTCGACCAGCGAGAGGAGCGTCAGGGCGAGATCGCGATCTGGCGGCCAGGCATTGATTGAACTCGCCATCGCCGCCCCGATCCTGATCGTGCTCCTCCTCGGCAGCCTCGATCTGACCCTGTTCTATGTCAACTCACTGCGCGTGAGCACGGCTACCAGGGAGGGGGCCAGGATCGCCGCGGAACTGGGCGGCGGGCAGGACCTGCCCGGCACCCCGACCACGGCCCAGCTCGACGCTGTCGTGCTGGGCGATGTTCGGCAAGAGACCCAGGGCATGCAATACGCGGCCGTCAGCGAGATCGATGTCTACACCCCCAGCGCCGCCGACGGCCACTACGACCCGGTCAGCGACCCCGCCGATGAATACAACGGATCCGGGGTTGCCCTGCCCAAACAATCGTTTCCGCTGACCTTGCGGGACCAGAAGATTCCCGATGAGACCTCCATAGGGGTGCGCGTGGTCTGGAACTACAACTCCCCCGCCGGACTCGGGATCGGGAGCATCACATTTGATCAGTACGGCGTGTTCAAGGCGGCGGCGGTGCCATGAGGGCTCGGGTGAAGGCGCGACTGGGCTGGGCTCTGGGTGGACAGGCCGGCCAGGCCATTGTTTTCGTCGCGGCCGCCATGGTCATGCTGATCGGGGCGGCTGGACTCGGGATCGATGGCGCCGAGTCCTACTTCTTCAATCAGGCCGCCGAGCGCGCGGCCGCCGCCGCCGCGCTCTCGGGCGTGGTCTTCATGCCGTCTGAATTTGCACCCTGCTGCAGCGGCAAGGATGCCACCGACCGGGCGGTTGCCGAAGCCCGCCGGAACGGATTCGACACGAGCGACACGGCCGACGCCGTCCAGGTGACGGTCTCCAAAACCTCGCAACCGCAGCAGCTCGAGGTCACCGTGTCGAGAGACATCCCGATGTTCTTCATGAGCATGTTCGGGATCTCGACCGTCCACGTGTCGCAGAGCGCCATTGCCGACTACCTGACCCCCATCCTGCTCGGGCAGGCGGGTAACCAGATCGGTTCGACCGTAGCGCAACTTGGCTCGGGAAACAGTTACTACTTCCAGCGCATGGAGGGCTGGTCCACCGGCAGGAGTCAGGGCGATGCCTACACCAACAATCCGGATCAGCCGGGTTGGCCCACCTCGACCGACGTGCACGCCATCAGCCTGAAAAACGGAAATGAGTTGAGCGATCCGAGTCTTGGTAGTAGGGGTGGCTACAACTATCAGGTCTACCTGCCCCAGGGAGGGTCAATCTGGGTCTACAACGCTGTCTTCGGACCCGAGCACTCGGGCAGTTACAACCACTGCGACAACGTGGCGCCGCCCACCGGCCCGGTCTGCAACAGCGCGGGGCCGAACTATTACTCGCACGAGGACGACTCTGACTTCAACTGGCAGAAGACCGACTTCGCCGCCATGCGCTACACCATCTTTAGCGTCGGCAACACGTTCGATCGCAGCCAGGACAGCATCGTCTCGCAGATGACGGTGTTGCCAATTGACGCCACCCACTGGAATGCGTCCCCGCCAACCTACACGGACATCAACACGGGCGCGGCCATAACCCAGACCTACAACGCCAACGGCACCCCATCGAACATGGCCGTCTACCACAACTGGGTCAATATCGGCAGCTACCTCGGCGCCCAAGACAAGGCGCCCGGGCATCCGTCCATCACGATCCGCAACCCCCTGTACCCCGCCCTGACCGGAGATCTACCGCCCGGAACCTACCGCCTTCGGATCGACGAGCTCAACTACGATGGCTCGCTGGCTCCGACCAACCCCTCGCAGGTCAACGGCTACGCCAGGGCGCACAAGATGCTGGCGGTCAAGGCGCTGGGCCCGGGCGGCAGCGACTGCACCACCGCGAGTCCGCCCTGTGCCATTGGCGGGTGGGGTGACATGGCCATATACACCCCGGTGTCGGGCACCAGCTTCACCGTCCCGATTTTCCAGCTTCCGCCGAGCTACGCCGGCCAGACCATCGACGTCGACATATTTGACCCCGGTGACATCAACGGCGCCGGCAATGTGACGTTGAACCTTATCGACCCGTCCACTGGACTGGTCGCCACCAACACGGTCAAGAACGTCGTCGTCTACGACCTGGGAAGCAGTCGCAGCAATGGAAATGGTCTCTCTCCGCCGGTCACCAGTTGCCAACTCCCGGTGGGAGGGTCGATCCCCAATGCACCGTGTCAGGTCGGTTCAGGATCACAGGCCTCATTTGTTGCCACCAGCAGTGCGAACGGGCAAAACTTCAACGGTCAGTGGGTGCGGGTCGAGATCCCGATCCCGACCGCCTACAAGTCCTGGAATCCGAACAGTCCCAGCACCTGGTACTGGAAGTTGCAATATTCCACCTCCACCAGCACCACCGCCACCGACACCATCACCTACACGGTCGGGCTCAAGGGGACGCCGGCTCGGCTGATCTCGGGCTAAGGCCCGGGCCGGCGCTCTCGCCGCCGTCGATGCACGTAGAAGCAATGGATCGGCGGCTGTTGGCCATCGCAAGACGCTCGTTGGGTCTCGCCGCGGTCATTGGCGAGCGGCCGAAGTCAGGCTAGGCGCCGAGTTCGTGCTCCGCGTGTCGCCTTCGGAAGCCCACGTACAGGGCGATGTCGTAAACCGACTTCACCGCGCCGGCCAGGATGAAGGGGAAGCCGAAGGCCGCGCCCTGGATGGCCGCGCCCGTGATGGTTGGCGCGGCCGCCTGGGCCAGTCCTCGGGCTGCTCCGGTGACGGCGACGGCGCCGCTGCGCTCGCTCGGCTTGACGATCGATACCACGTAGGCCTGGCGGGCGGGCTGGTCCATGGACTGAATCGAAGACCAAACGATCAACAGTGCCACGGCCCAGCCGAGCCCGGGCATGAAGGGCAATGCGACCAGCATCAAGTTGCTGGGAAGGTGGGTGAAGACCATGGTATTGATGAGCCCGACGCGGTCTGCGATTCGCCCCGCTAGCTCGAAACAGAGGGCCCCGGCGATCAGCATCACCGCAAAGCTCGGCCCGAGCACGGCGGCAGTCGCCCCAAACCTGACGTGCAACCAGTAGACCAGCAATGAGCGTGCGACCAGCCCACCCCCAAAAGAATCAAGTGCGAAGAGGGCGGAGAGGCCGATCAAGGGCCGAATGGAGCCAAAAACGCGGGCCTCAGGTTCACCCTCTATCGCGGACGAGAGGAAGAGGGACAGCGCCGTCGTGGTCAGTCCGAGCACCGCGAAAAGGATGAACAGAGACTGGGTGCGGGCCAGGTCGCCGCCGGTGCTGGCCAGAAATGATCCCGCGGCGGCGGCCAGCGCGCCTGATAGCGAGTAGCGGCCGAAGGCCCGATTTCGCCCGGCAGCACTTATGGACTGGGTTAGGACGGCCTGCTCCACCGACAGGAAGGGCCCGTTGTCGGTTCCGCTCACCCCCATCATGCCGGTGAGAGCCGCCAGTGCGAAAAGCCAAAACGGCGTCGCCAAGGCGAGGTCGACGCCGGCCAGCGCCATCAGCACCCCGATCGCCGCCAACGTTTTCCTCCGCCCGAACCGCCCCGCCGCTGCTGCCGCCAACAGTCCGGTCAGCGATGCGGCCGCTATCGCGATCGCCACGATGGCACCGATCTGGGTCGGTGTCAGCCCCCGGTCCTGGAGGTGCAGTCCGAGCACGATGGCCGAGAACCCAAAGCCGAACGCCCGAACGACCCGGGCGCTGAGGAGGATCCGGACGTCCCGACGACGGGGGGACGGGGTGGCCAGCGCTGCCTTGGGGTTGCTCATGCGGCGCAGACCCAAAGCGCGTCTATCGAATCTGCTTCGGGGCCGCCGGCCGTGGTAGGCCTCCGGGTCCGGCAGGGTTGCGTCATCACGAGCGGGCGGCGTCCTGGGCCGGTGGAATGGTCAGAGCGAGCGTACCTTTTCCCTCCAATGCAGCAATCGCCGCCGACGACAACATCACCAGCCTCCCACGTCCCGCGTATTCCGGGCCGGCTCCACGCCGAGGCCGCCCTGGAAAACGAATCGTTTCGGCAAGTGTGACGAGCATCGTAATGTAATGAACGTTCCATTGCGCCGACCCGACTGCGCAAGGGGGTGGCCTCGGCCGGCGGTAAGCCGAGCGCTTCGGTGCTGGTCGGCGAGGGTCGTATCCGGGTACTGGACGACGAGGCGGGGATGAGGGGGACCCTTCACCTCGCCATGAGCACGCCCTCAGCCCAGGTCAGCACCGGCCGTCACACAGCACCCCGGTCCGAAGACTCCGCCTGGGCGCGGCCCTCTCACTGCTCTTCCAGTTCTGCGGCTTCGCCAACCAGCGTCACCGGGTTGGAGCTGAGCCCCAAGAGCGCGTTGACCGGGGTCGCAAACGCGTAGATGTAGGTGACATGAATCCGAATCAGGGATCCTGCCACTACGCAGGTGGCCTGGGTGAAGCCAGTGACAGGCACGAAACTGTTGCTGGCTGCACTGTATTGGCCACAGGTGGTTCCTGGTCCGGGCCCGGGCACAACGTAGGAGATGGTTACGTGAGCATCATCATTCACGATTATTGCCGGTACAGCGGCGGAGACAAGCTTGCCCTCGATGCTGTCGTCGGCGGGCTGGGCGGCGTTGCTCCAAGCGGTCGGATGCGTCGCCGCGTAGCGCACAGCATTACGCGCTGCGTTGGTCGACATGATGCGCCCTGCGAACAGCACGCTGAAATCGATAATGCCGAAAATGACTGCGAAGGCAACCACCGACACGATTGCGAACTCAACCATGCCCTGACCACGATTCGAGCGAGCCTGCTGCATCAGACGGTCAGGGTCAGAGAATTTGGTACCTGATAGTTACCGGAGCCCGAGAACTGGATGTCGAGTGACGCGTTGCCAGACACCGTCATCTTGTCGACGATGATGCGCGAATCCAAACTGTCACCCAGGCCGTTACCAGAGAGGTTGGCGGCTGCCGATAGAGCGTAGAGGCTTCCCAGGAAACGCGTCTCCCCGTTTCCGCCAACGGTTATCGGGCTCGTATTGTTGCGGTCGCTGAAGATGGTCATACCTTGGTAAGTCCCATATGAGGGTGGCGAAAGATTCACCGTTCCGTTGCCACTCAGAGTCAGTTTGGCCCCGGCCTGTCCACTGGTGCACGGAGTTGGGTAGTCGGCGCAGGCGAGATAGATGGTGACGTCATGCCCAACCAGGGAGCCGTTGCCGGTTACCGCGAAGGAGTTGGTGACCACGTAGGTCCCCGGATTCATGGTCACGGAGGTATTACCCGACACCACCAGATTGGTGTATATGCCCGGGTTCAGAGTTGCAGCACAACAGGTCTGCGTCCCCACTACGACCGGCACGGGAACCGAGGCGTACGGATCTGAAACCGTGGTGGCTCCCAAGGTGGGAGTGGGGTTGATCTGCGCCAGGGAACTGCCGGTGTCGCCACCCTTGACATCGATTCCACCACCGCTCACCGAGAGGCTTCCATTGCTCGTGACCTGCAGGGCCGTGGCTGAGCTCGAGTTGACCTGCACGTCACCTCCCTTCACGTTGAGACCGGCGTTGGCGGTGGCGCTGAGGGCACCGCTGGCACTCGGATCCATGAGGCAGATCACGCACGCGCTGCTCTGACTCAAGGTCGCCGTGGCCGTGGTGGAGACCGTGGAGGTATCGATTCCCATGATGGGTAGGAAGAGGGTGCTGAAGGTGTGGCGTACGCTGGCCGAGACACTCGCCACCTCGTTGGAGACGCTGGTTACAATTCCGCTGGAGTTGTAGTAGGTAAGCGTCAGGTCACTGCTGGTTACCTGGTTCTCGGCAGCGACGATATTGGCGCGTTGGGTGGCAACGCTCTCGGTGCTTCCGTTGGTAACCTGGATGGCGGCCGCGAGAGCCGAGGCGTCGGCCGCGTTCTGGGCGGCTCGATATTGAATCGTGATCTCGCCGCCATCGATCGCCAGGCCCGCGACTCCGACCAGGATGATAGAGAGAGCCGCAACGATGACGATGATGGAGCCGCGCTGAGGGTCGCGATTCGTGACAGGACGCGGTAGCCGATGGGCCGGTCGCATCACCGCTCCTCGATGAAGGCGGCGGCGGCGGTTACCGGCACGCCGGAACCGAACAGGCCAGCCATCATCGGCGTGAGCAGCGGATAGTTATACGTGATTTTGACTTCAACCATGGTTCCGGGAGCCACGCAGGAGGTCTCGGTGTAGGTCGAGGCGGGCACAAAGGCATTGGTGGCAGCGCTCCAATTGCCGCACAGGACGGATGTGCCACTGCTGATGTCGTAGTAGTTGATGGTGATGTGCGAGTCATCGTTTGGAATTTCGGTGACGCCACCTGCCGCCTGGATCTGACCCTCGATGGTGTCCGAGTCCGGAGTGGCGGCATTGCTCCAGTTGGTGGGGTGTTTTGATGCCCAGCGGGCCCCTCCGCGGGCCGCGTTGGCGATCGCCAGCCGATCCGTGTACAGAAACCCGAAATCGATCACGCCCATTAACAGCAGCAGAAGGAAAATCGAGGAAATGGCGAATTCGACCAGCGCCTGACCTTGGCGGCCGTCACGTCTGTGCCGGAACCCCGTGGCAGACGACCCTAGGGCTGGAAGTGCCGAACGGGGTGCCCGGGACATCATCCACGCGTTCTAACCGACAACCGGGGCGGGCGAGCGCCGACGCGTCGCTCACGCGAGTTGCCCGGGGCACGTTCGATCTCCACCAATAGATCGGCCGCCTGGGTCTGGATGGCCGGCTGCGCGCTCCTAAAGCTTCCCACCTGTACCGTATTTGACGCGGCAACGCCGCAAATCTGGCGCGAATGGACGGCGCATGCCGCCCCTGGCTCAGCCTACGGTCGAATCCGAGTCAACTCTCAGGACGGCCTGCCGAGCGGATCGGTCCCCGGCTTGAGCGACGGGACCGCGGCGGCACGCCAATTCGACCGCGAGGCCACGGTCGAGCGACCGGATGGGGTCACCCGGCAGCGGCCCGAGCGCGTTGCTAGCGTAAACGGCGATTATC
>Ga0307374_10003217_pt1 | contig 28103 bp, 27 predicted proteins | sample OX3MG_FD_202532 | JGI IMG/M metagenome (GOLD analysis project Ga0307374, IMG submission 202532) | Soil microbial communities from Risofladan, Vaasa, Finland - OX-3 | ecosystem: Environmental > Terrestrial > Soil > Coastal area > Acid sulfate soil | place: Finland: Risofladan, Vaasa | collected... | reverse complement strand
CTCACGCTTTCAGAACGCACGAAATGCGATGCGAAGTCTAAGTCGCCTCAGCGGGTTTTGATCAGTCCAAGCTGATGGCGTCGCGAAGTTTTTCGAAAAAGCCCTTGGAGACCTTCTCCGGCTTGCCTGTCAGCCCTCCCACCTTGCGCAGGAGCGCCTTCTGCTCGGCGTTGAAATCCTTGGGGATGACGACCTGCACGACGACGTACTGGTCGCCGCGGCGGCCGCCGCGCACGTCCGGCATGCCCCGGCCCTGCAGGCGGAAGGACTGGCCGTGCTGGGTGCCGGCAGGGATCGCGATCTCCACGGGGCCCTCGAGGGTCGGGATCTCGATCCGGTCGCCGAGCGCCGCCTGCATCATGTTGACCCGCAGCTCGTAGACGACGTCCTGGTCGTGCCGGGCGAGGTGCGCATGGGACTTGACCCGCAGCACGACGTACAGGTCGCCCGGCGGACCGCCGCGAACCCCCGCCTCCCCCTCGCCGTTCAGCCTGATCTGCGAACCGGTGTCGACGCCGCCAGGGATCCTCACCGCCAGACGCCTGGGCGTCTCGACCCGCCCCTGGCCGTGGCACTGCACGCAAGGGTTGAGGAGGATGCGGCCGGCGCCGGCGCAGGTCGGACAGGTCGCGGTGGTGACGACGGACCCGAAGATGGACTGCGCGGCTCGCCGGACCTGGCCGGATCCGCGGCACCCTGGACAGGTCTCGGCACCGCTGCCCGGCTCCGCGCCGTTGCCTGAGCACCTCTCGCAGGTGGCCAGGCGCGCGATGTCGACCTGCTTCTCGACGCCGGTGAACGCCTCTTCAAACGTGATCGTCAGGTCGTAGCGCAGATCGTCGCCGCGGTTCGATCGCTCCCGGCGAGAGCGGCCGCCGCCGAAGAACGTGTCGAAGATGTCGCCAAACGGCATGTCGGTGAAATCGACCGCCGGACCGCCGCCTGATTCCACTGCCGCGTGACCGAACATGTCGTAGGTTCGCCGCCGCCCAGGATCGGAAAGTACGCCATAGGCCTCGCTGGCCTCGACGAAGCGGGCGTGCGCCGCCGCGTCGTCGGGGTTGCGGTCCGGATGAGAGTCCATGGCGATCTTTCGAAAAGCGCGCTTGAGCTCGTCCGGCGAGGCCTGGCGGCCCACACCGAGCACCTCGTAGTAGTCGCGCTTGACCGCCACTTAGCTATTCGTCGGTTGATTCGCCGTCCGGGGACGGAAGCGACGGCGGCCGGGCGACCCTGACGAGCGCGGGCCGCACGACGCGGTCGCGGATGCGGTAACCGCGGCGCAGCTCCGAGACCACCGTGTCCTCGGGGTGCTCGGACGACTCCTCGTGCCCGATCGCCTCGTGCAGCTTGGGGTCGAAGGGCGCCCCGACCGACTCGATCGCTTCGAGCCCGTGCGCGCCGAGCGCCTCCTCCAGCTTGCGCACCGAGAGCTCGATACCCTTGGTCCACGCCACGTCGACGCCGTCAGGCTTGTGATCGAGCGCATTGTGGAGGGCGTCCAGGCCGGGCAACAAGCGCCCGATCAGCTCGGCCGAAGCGTGCTGGATGGTCTCGACCTGCTCCTGGCGTGCGCGTTTCTTGTAGTTGTCGAAATCGGCGGCGAGCCGCAAGTGGCGGTCCCTGGCTTCTGCCAGCGCCGATTCGAGCTCAGCGATCTTGGCCTCCATCGAGGAGGCGGCCGCCGGCGGCAGGTCGGCCGTCTTGCGGTGACTTTCCGCCTCGTGCGGTTCCTGTGGGTCGTGCGGATGTTTGCGCGTGGTCATCTCGGACTAGATACCGCGAACCGGCTCTTGCTCAAACTCCCAGCTCGGCCATGCGGTCGCTCGCGGCCAGGGCCACGGCCTGCAGCCGGGCCACGGTCTGGCTGTACGCCATGCGGGTCGGGCCGATCACGCCGAGCACGCCTTTCAGCCGGTTGGAAGGGCCGTAGGTGGTGAGCACGACGGCGCATCCCTGGAGCTGGCTGGAGGCGTTCTCGGAGCCGATGACGATCTGTAGGTCGGACTCGCCGATGAGCTGCCTGAGCAGCAGGGTCAAGTAGCGCGTCTCCTCGAGGACCTCCAGCACTTGCTGCAGGCGCGACGACTCGGCGAACTCCGGCTGGCGCACCAGGTTGCGGACGCCGTCGTGGACGACCAGGCTTTCGGAGCCCTTCTCGTAGATGTCGAGGACCGCCACCACGCGGCCGAGCAGCTCTTTCTCGAGGCCGAGGGCGGCCGCGTCGTAATGGCGCCGGACCTCTTCGCTGCCGCGCCCGGCGAGCGAACCGTTGAGGCGCGCCGCGAGCTTGGTCAGCTGGGCCTGGCTTGCGGGCTCCGCGACCGTGATCACCTGCTGGCGCAGGAGATTGCCCTCGAGCAGCAGGATGAGAAGGACCTCGGTGGGCTCCAGCGACACCAGGTCGACGTGCTTGACGCGCGCTTGCGAGCCTTGGGGCGCGCTCGCCACCGACGCGTTCTGGGTCACCGCGGCCGCGGTCATGGCCACCTTCTCGACCATTCCCTGGACATCGGCCGGCGCGGTCCGGAACTCCTCTTTGATGAAGACGCCCACCCGCTCGGGGATCTTTTCCACGTCCATCAGGAAGTCGACGAAGTAGCGGTAGCCGGAATCCGTGGGTACGCGGCCGGCTGAAGTGTGAGGCTGGGTCAGGTATCCCTGGTCGGCCAGCTCGGCCAGCTCGCTGCGGATGGTCGCCGACGAGAGGTTGACGAAGTAGCGGCTCTGCAACGCCTGGGAGCCGACCGGCACCGCGCTGGTCGTGAACTCGTGCACCACCGCCCTGAGGATCGCCTGTTTCCTGTTTTCCATCTCTTTTTCAGCACTCCGGGAGCCAGAGTGCTAGTTACAGTACCGCGAGCGCGATCTGGTTGTGCAGGTCCAGGCCGCGCCGGGTGGGGACGACCCTCCCGCCGGTCCGCTCGACCAGGCCGGCCGCGCTGAGGCGTGTCAGCTCGTCGTCGAACCCGTCGGGCGCAGCCATGCCCTCGACCGTCCGCAACCCGAGCATCAAGGACTCGGCGGCCGCCTTGCGCGCCGAGAGCTCCTCGCCGTCGGCCCGCGGCTCGCTCGCCGTCGCGATGTACTCGCGGGGGCGGGCGACGTTCCACCATCGCCAGGCGCTGACCCCGTCGGTGGCATACGAGTGCGCGCCCGCGCCTGCGCCGTACACCGGGCGGCAGCGCCAGTACGCGCGGTTGTGGCGCGACTCGAAGCCGGGCCTCGACCAGTTGGAGACCTCGTAGCGCTCGAAGCCGGCCGAATCGAGCTCGGCGCAGGCCACGTCCAGCTGGTCAAACTGGAGATCCGGGTCGACCTCCGGCAGGCGGCCTTCGGCCCGCCGGCGGTACAGCAGCGTTCCCTCCTCGAAAGACAGGCAGTACGTCGAAACGTGATCGGGGCCGAGCGCGATCGCCCGCCGCAGAGTGTCGAGCCAGGTGTCGCGGTCCTGGAACGGCACCGCGTAGATGAGGTCGACGCTGATGTTCGAGACCCCCATGTCGCGAGCGAGCTTGAATGCGCGCGCCGCCTGCGCGCCGTCGGTCTTGCGCTCGAGCACCGCCAGGGCGCGCGGGTCGAACCCCTGCACGCCCAGGCTCAGGCGGTTGACCCCCGACTCCAGCCACGCCGCGATGCGAGCCTCGTCGGTGCTGGCCGGGTTGGCCTCGAGCGTCACCTCCGCGCCGCCCGCGACGTCGAAGTTGGCGCGGATGTAGGCGAGCAGGCGCGTCATCAATTCCGGTGGCAGCAGGCTTGGAGTACCGCCCCCGAAGTACACGGTCTCCAGCTCTCCGAATGGATGCCGCTGCAGCGCGGCGGCCAGCTCACGCTCCACCGCGTCGACATATTCCGGCATCAGGCGGTCCATGCGGGCGTAGGCGTTGAAGTCGCAGTAGCCGCACTTGTGCTTGCAGAACGGGATGTGGACGTAGAGGTGCGTGAACGGCTTCATCACACGCCCTTGATGGTGTACCGCTGCCCGCGCGCAGACTCGAGCTCGCGCCGCAGGTAGTCGACCGCGTCTTTCTCGTTCGACACCAGCTCCTTGATCCGCTGCGCCATGCGATCCTCGACCCGCGCGATCTGCCGCCCGATCTGCTCGGCGTTGGCGTTGTGGCTGCGATATCGCTCGCGCTTGCGCCAAAGCCGCGCGTGCTCGTCGCGCAGTTCGGCGACCGAGCGCACGACTTGGCAGTCGAGGCACAGGCCGTCGCGCACCTGGGAGCTCGGCACCTGCTTGCCACAACCTCGGCAGAAGATGAGGAGGCTGCTCAAGGCTTCCCCGCCGGCGGGGAAGGTGGCCCCCCGCGAATCGGCGGGCCGGATGGGGACGTTAAGTCCGCCACGGTGGCGCTGCTCAGCTCACGGAGCCGCTCCGGGGTGATCTCGAACACGGAGTCGGGCCTGCCGGCCGCCGCCCAAACGACGTCGTGACGCATGAGGTCTCGGTCTATGAACACGCGGACATCGGTGGCGTGGCCGAAGGGCGGCACACCCCCGATCGAGTAACCGGTGGCCTCGCGCGCCGTTTCGGCGTCTGCTTTTGCCACGGGCTCCCCGGCGATGGCGCCGAGCCGCGTCTCGTCGAGACGGTTGGCGCCGCTGACGAGGGCCACCACGGGCTGACCGGCCGCGACGAAGACCAGCGACTTGACGATCTGCGCCACGTCGCAGCCCACCGCGCGAGCGGCATCAAGGGCCGTGCGGGTGCCCTGCGGGAACTGTCGCACCTCGATCCCGACGCCCGATTCCGCAAGCCACGACTCGAACCGACTCATGGCGTTTCAGGATAGGGGCCGGTTGCAAAACGACGTAGGCAGGGGTCACGCTAATCCGCAGTGCTGCAGCAACCATCGAGGGTCGTGGTGACCGGCGCCGCCGGTTTCATCGGGTCGCATCTGTGCGAGCGCTTGCTGGCCGACGGCCACGAGGTGGTCGGGATCGACTGCTTCAGCGAGTACTACAGTCGCTCGCGCAAGGAGCAGAACCTCGAAGCGTCACGGGCGAACCCGAGCTTCAGCTTCCACGAGATGGACCTGGTCGAGGGCGACCTGCGGGGCGCGATGGCCGGCGCACAGGTCGTGTTTCATCTCGCGGGTCAGCCAGCCGTCCGGCCGAGCTGGGGCAGCGACTTCGACCGCTACGTGCACGACAACATCCTGGCGACGCAGCGCCTCCTCGAGTACGTTCGAGAGCACCCGGTGCAGCGGTTCGTCTACGCCGGCAGTTCCTCCGTCTACGGGGACGCGGAGATGTTTCCCACCAAGGAGACTGCCCTGCCTCGCCCGCTTTCGCCTTACGGGATGACGAAGCTCGCGGCCGAGCACCTCGTGCACGTCTACACGCGAAGCTTCGGTGTGCCGGCCGTCTCCCTGCGCTACTTCACGGTGTACGGCCCCCGGCAGAGACCCGACATGGCGCTCGCGCGCTTCATGCAGGCGCTGTCGGACGGCAAGGAGATCGAGGTTTTCGGTGACGGCGAGCAGACGCGCGAGTTCACCTACGTTTCGGATGCCGTCGACGGGACCGTGAAGGCGGCTGCCGCCGACGCAGTCGGCCTCGTCTTCAACCTCGGCGGCGGAAGTCGCGTCACCATCAACCGGGTCCTGGCGGCCCTCGAGGACATCAGCCGGATCAAGGTCTACCGCCACCACCTCCCCGCCGCGGCGGGAGACCCGCGGCACACAGGCGCATCGATCAACCTGGCACGCGAAAAGCTGGGCTGGGAGCCGCGCGTTTCGCTGCGCGAAGGCCTCACCAACCAGTGGCGCTGGTTCCAGGAGACCGCCGGCCAGGCCCGGTTGAAGACCTCGCCCTAAGCTCTAGCCTCCCTCCAGGCTCAGCTGCCAGGCAGGACCCACGCGCGACAGCGGCGCTTCGCATGAGCGCGACGCAGCCTCCACGTCCGACGTCGAGCGGCAGACGAGCATCGCCCCCTTCGTGCCGGCGCTGAACACGCTGAAGTACTGTCCACTGCCGTTGTCGTAGAAAGTCGACAGGCCGTTCGCGTCCACGCTGGCGGTGCCTCGCAACGCACTGATCCAGTCGTCCGCCTCCTGGGTCGTGCTGAAGTCCAGAACGCCCGCCCTCATCTCCATGTGCGTGTCGGCGTCCAGCACGTAGTCGCCGAACACCATGGTGTCCACCCCGTCGCCGTGCAGGATGCCGGCCAGGACCTCCGGCGACGCAAAGCCGAGCATCACGACCACCGCCTCGACCGGCAGCCTGGTCGAGCCGAGCAGCGTCACGTCCGGTCCCGCCGGCGGCAGCAGGGCGCTGTCCGAGCTCGGGGGCGGGCTGGCTTTGATTTTGCCGGCGAGGACGTCCTTCAGTCGCGCAACGATCCTGGTCGCGACCTTGCCCAGCTGGCTGACGCTCGGGAATGCGTCCTTGCGATTCAAGCTGATCGTGGTCACGACCTGGCCGACTCGGACGAAGGTCTCGGTCTCGAACGGCGCCGCGGTCGAGGTCTGCGAGCCGTAGTAGAGAACCTGGTCACCCACTTTTGGGCCTGACGCCGACGTGCCGAACGCCGACTGGACATTGGTCATCTGGGTGGTCGCCGTCGTGGTCGAGTTCCACAGCGTGAACTCGACGTCAAGCGTCTCGGCCGTGCCGATGTGGGAGAAGCGCTGGACGACATGGAAGCGCTCCTGGAACGGCATCGAGGCGGAGTCCAGAGGCCGCACGCCGAAAGAAGGAGGCCCCGGCCACCAATTGGATTCGCCGAGCATGGACTGGACGTCCGCCTGGCTTGGCTCAGCCGTGTAGAGCTCGATCGGCGACGCATTGGCGCCGCTGCTCGTCGAACGTGCGCACGAGGCCGAGAAAAGCGCGATCGCCACGACAAGAGCGAACGTCCGTATCGACCTAGTCAAGCTTCAGCACGGCCATGAACGCCTCTTGTGGGATCTCGATCGAGCCGACCCGCTTCATGCGTCTCTTCCCTTCTTTCTGTTTTTCCAGGAGCTTGCGCTTGCGGGTGATGTCGCCGCCGTAGCACTTCGCAAGCACGTCCTTTCGCATTGCCGAGATGGTCTCGCGAGCGACGACTTTACCTCCGATCGCCGCCTGCAGGGGCACCTCATAGAGCTGGCGAGGGATGATCGTCCGCAGCTTCTCGACCAGGCGGCGTCCCTGGCTCTGCGCCTTGCTGCGGTGGGTGATGAGCGAGAGGGCGTCGACCGGCTCACCGGCGACCAGCACGTCGAGCTTGACGAGCTCGCCTTCGCGGAACCCGATCATCTCGTAGTCCATCGATGCGTAACCCTTGGATCGCGACTTCAACTGGTCGTAGAAGTCATGGATGATCTCGCCCAGCGGAATCTCATACTCGAGCACGACCCGGTCGCCCGGTCGGTGCTCGAGATGCTTGAACATCCCGCGCCGCTCCTGGCACAGCTCCATCATCGGACCGACAAATCCCGACGGCACGATGACCGAGAGCTTGACGAAGGGTTCTGAGATCGATTCGACCAACGTCGGGTCGGGCAGCAGAGCCGGGTTGTCTACCGCGATCACCTCGCCTCGCCTGAGCTTCACCTGGTACTCGACGGTCGGCGCAGTGGTGATGAGGTCCAGCTGGAACTCGCGCTCCAGCCTCTCCTGGACGATCTCGAGGTGGAGCAGGCCGAGGAATCCGCAGCGGAAGCCGAAGCCCAGCGCGGCGGAGTTCTCTGGCTCGTACGAGAGAGCCGCGTCGTTCAGCTGCAGCTTCTCGAGCGCCTCCTTCAGGTCGGAGAACTGGTCCGAATCGGTCGGGAACAGGCCGGCGAAAACCATCGGCTTGACCTGGCGGTAACCTGGCAGCGGATTAGTCGCGCCGTGCTCCAGCGATGTGATCGTGTCGCCAACCCGTGCGTCGACCACGTTCTTGATCGCGGCGATCACGTAACCGACCTCGCCTGCGGTCAGTTTCTCGGCAGGCCTGGGGCGCGGGGCGAACCAACCGACCTCGTCGACCTCGTGGACTTTGCCCGTGTTCATCATCCGGATCTTGCTGCCGGGGTGGATCTCGCCGTCCACGACACGGACGTACGTGATGACGCCGCGATATATGTCGTAGTGCGAGTCGAAGATGAGGGCGCGCAGCGGCTTGGACGCATCGCCGCGGGGATGCGGCACCCGCGCCACGATGGCCTCGAGGATCGCTTCGGTGCCGATGCCCTGCTTGGCGGACGCGAAGATGACCTGGTCGCGTGGGATGCCGGTCACGTCCGCGATCTCCTCGGCCACCATCTCCGGCTGTGCCGCGTCGAGGTCGATCTTGTTCACGACCGGCACCAGCGTGAGGCCGGCCTCGACCGCCTGGTAGAGATTGGCCAGCGTCTGCGCCTCGATCCCCTGAGCGGCGTCGACCACGAGGATCGCTCCTTCGCACGCGGCGAGCGAGCGCGAAACCTCGTAAGCGAAGTCCACGTGGCCAGGCGTGTCGATCAGGTTGAGCTCGTACGACCGCCCGTCGTGGGCGGGATAGGTCATGCGAACCGCCTGGAGCTTGATCGTGATCCCTCGCTCGCGCTCGAGGTCCATCGTGTCGAGGACCTGGTCCTGCATGTCACGCTGGCTGATCGAGCCGGTGTACTCGAGCAGCCGGTCGGCCAGGGTCGACTTGCCGTGGTCGATGTGGGCGATGATGCAGAAGTTCCGAACCTGGGCCTGGACGGTGGGCACGCTCAAATCCTAGAGAGGGTGAGAATTACGGACGTGGGCGTCGTCCTCGCTCTCGGTGTGCTCCTTGCGCTGGTGGGCATCGTTTTGCTGCTCGATCTTTTTGGCGCCGGCGACTTCGTGGTGCGACGCGTGACCTCGAGGTCGCTGGGCGAGCTGGCGCCCGGTTATGCCGCCACACCGCGCGGCTTCAAGACCTACGCGGTCCTGGTCGTGTCGGTAGGAGTGCTCTGCGCCGGGATCGGGTTGACTGCGGTCTTCATTCCCCTTGCCGCGGGGGCGATCGTGCTCGCGGCGGTCACCTTCGGGGTGGCTTCGATGATCGCGATCGTGGGCGAGGTCGAGACCTATCGTGCGCTGAGGCGCTGAGCTCAGCGGCTCGCGAGGGTGATCGCCAGCGCGACGAGGGCGGCGGTGTCCGCGCGCAGGTTACGGGGCCCAAGGTCTGCCTTTCGCTCGACCAGGGCGAGCTCGCGGGCGGTCCACCCGCCCTCGGGTCCTACCAGCAGCGTGAGGTCGCCGTGATCGGCCGCCGCGGACAGCGGAGTCTCAGCGCCACGGACGAGCATCACCGGCTCCGACGCTCCCGGCAACACCGCGTCGAGCGACACAGCGTGAGTCACCTCCGGCACGTGCAGGCGTCCGGCCAGCATCGCGGCCTCGCGGCAGATGGTCATCCACCGCTCCGGTTTCGAGCCACGCGCCACGCTGCGGTCCGCCTGGAACACCACGAAAGCGTGGGCGCCCGCCTCGGTGCAACGCGACAGCACGAGCTCGAGAGCCGGGGCCGGCAGGTTGGCGATGGCGATCGTGACCTGCGTCGCTGGTTCGGGCCTGTGCGGCTGCTCGTCCACGATGATCCCGCTCACCCGCTCGGCGGACACGGTGTCCAGCCGCACCTTCAGCCTGAACCCGGCCGGATCGATGACATCGACCTCCTCCCCCACTCGCGCGCGGAGCGAGCGCGCAAGGTGCTGTGCGTCGCCGCCCTCGATTACAGCGCGGCCGCCTTCACGTCTCGCGAAAAAGGACGGCAAGCGTCACATCACGTTGAACGTTTCGTAGACGGCGACCTGCGCTCCGCCCCTGATCACGGGGCAGCCCTTGGCCATTTTCGTCGCAGCCTCGAGCGAGGGAGCTTCGATGATGCTGTAGCCGGTCGCGCGCTGGCCCACAGGACCCTTCGCGACGGTGCCGTCGGGCCTCACCTTGTTGACCGCCCCGGAAAACGGGTTGCCGCCGTCAACCACGGCAGCGCCCAGCTTCGTGAACCATGACGTCCACTGCTTCATCACGCGCGCTTGGGCCGCCGGGGTCTCCGGCATGCTGCCGCCGTAGTAGACCAACAGGTACTTCACGTCTTCCTCCTCATCGCGCGGCCAGCAGGCTCAATGATGGCTCCGCTATTTCACGCGCTTGCTCAGCCAGGCGCAAGGGTCGACCGGAGCTCGCCGATCAAGCTCAGAGCCGAATCGAGGCGCGCGCGGTTGGCGTGGTCGTTCAGCCAGCGGCTCTGCCCTGAAGGGTGCGGGAGCGGGACCAGCGCCGGACTCTCGCCAAACCGCTCGCCGACCCGGTCTTCGAGGCGGCCCGGGCCAAGGAAACGCGCGATCGCCATCTGGCCGACCAGGATGACCGCTTTGGGCTCGAGGAGGTCGAGCTCTGCCTCCAGCCAGTGGGCGCAGTTGGCGATTCCGGCAGGCGGCGGGCGGAGGTCGCCGTTCCCAGCGCGGTTGCGACCCGGGAAGCATCGCATCAGCGAAGCGATGTAGGTCAGGCGGCGGAATTCTTCAGCGCTGGCAAAACCGGCTCGCACCATCCAGCGGTCGAGCTCTTTGCCGGCGCGACCGGAAAACGGCCGCCGTGACGCACGCTCAACCGGGCCGGGCGCCTGTCCGACCAGGTAGAAGGGCGCGCCCCACGAGCCCGCGAACGTGGGGTTGGCCTCAGCGATGATGCCGGCGTCCGCGCAGACGGCGCACGCGCGGCAGGCCGCCTGGTGAGCGCCGAGGGCGGCAGGGCCACCCACCTGTGGCACTGCGGGTTCGACCGCTAGAAGGCGCGGCGAAGCCGGGGGTTGGCGGCCGTGCCCGGGATGCGGCCGCGCTTGGCAATCGGCTTGCCAGCGATCTCTTTGATGTCGGCGGTGAAGGCGATCGGCGGGGCGGCGCTGATCGCCATCCCGACACCGTACGAGTCGACCGGGGCGCGCGCCGCCTCGAAATCGCGGATGCGCTGGGCGTCGAGGCCGCCCGAGACGTAGATGCCAACGTGCTCGCGGCCGGCCTGGTCAAGCCGCGCGCGCACCTCTTTGACCAGGTCGATCGTGACCTGGCCGCGCTCCTTCGGGGTGTCGAGGCGCACGCCACGCAGCCGCTTGCCGAGCGCTTCGGCGACCCGCAGGGATTCCTCCGCCTCGTCCTTGAAGGTGTCGACGAGCACGATCCGCAGCACGTCGTCTGGCATGTGCGCGTCGAAGGCGCGAGCGGCCTCGACGGTGTCGCCGAAGACCAGGATCATTGCGTGCGGCATGGTGCCCGAGGGCGCCTTGAGGCCGGCCAGCTGAGCGCCCAACGGCGTGGCGCAGCCGGCGCAGCCGCCGACCACGGCCGCGTACTCCATCACCGGGCCGATCAGCGGATGCACGTGGCGCGCGCCGTAGGAGATGACCCGCTTCCCGGCGGCAGCCCCGACGATCTCCTCGGCCGCCGTGGCCCAGCCCGAACAGCTGGACAGCATCCCCAGCAGGGCCGTCTCGTAGACGCCGAAGCGTGAGTAAGGGGCTCGCACCCGCAGCACGGTTTCGCGCTCCGTCATGCGCTCGCCTTCGGCGATCGCCCAGGCCTCGTCGCCTTCCCGGAGCACGGCCCCGAGCAGGCGCAGCGCCTCGGCGATACCGCAGAGGACTCCCGGGCGGCTCGAGAAGAAATCCATAGCGACGACGGCGTCGACGCCCGCGGCGGCGAGAGTGTCGCGGGCGCGCTGGAAATAGACGTCGGAGGCGGGTCCGGCGTAGTACGAGAGGAGCTCTGAGCTCGGGCTCTGCGCGGTTACCTGCTTCATCGCCGTGAAAATTAACAGGCAGGGTTGTCAAGGGTTTGCCCTCGCGCTAACTTCGATGGCGGTTTGGCGTGAAGGCTTCGGGGGAGGGAAGCCCGAAAAGAGGGAGGGCCCCGCCCGGGGAGTGTCGTTTTTGGACCGCAGCGCAACACCCGAGCGCTCGCGAATCGGCCGCCTGCCGGCTCCCGGTAACATGCCTTGGCGATGCCCGCTCCATCGACTCAAGAGGTGCTCGCCGCGCTCGCGCAGATCCAGGACCCTGACCTCGGCCGCGACGTCGTGGCCCTCGGCATGATCAAGGAGCTCGAAGTCAGCCCGGCCGGCAAGGTCAGCTTCACGTTCGAGCTAACGACCCCGGCGTGTCCCGTTCGGGACCGCTTCAAGTCGCAAGCCCAGGACCTGGTCGGGGAGATCCCAGGGGTTACAGGGGTCGACATCCGGATGACCGCCAACGTGCGGCCGGCGTTCTCCCGGCCCAAGCCCTCGGAAATCCTGCCCGGCGTCAAACAGACCATCGCGGTCGCATCCGGAAAGGGCGGGGTCGGCAAATCGACGGTGGCGGTCAACCTCGCTGCGGCCCTGCGCCTCAGCGGCGCGGAGGTTGGCCTGCTGGACGCCGACATCTACGGCCCTTCGGTACCGGCGATGACCGGTTCGCGATCGGTGCCCGAGCAAATCAACGGCATGCTGCAGCCGATCGAGGCTCACGGGCTCAAGCTGATGTCGTTCGGTCACATCTACCCGGGCGACCAACCGACCATCTACCGCGGTCCCATGGTCGGCAAGGCGATCGAAGCGATGATGGTCCAGGTCGACTGGGGACGCCTCGACTACCTGGTGATCGACCTGCCTCCCGGGACTGGTGACGCCTCATTGACCCTCGCGCAGGCCATCCCGATCACCGGCGTCGCAATCGTCTGCACGCCGCAGGACGTGGCGACGGACATCGCGATCAAGGCGCTCCAGATGTTTCGGAAGCTCAACGTGACGCCGCTCGGGCTCATCGAGAACATGAGCTGGTACATCTGTCCGAGCTGCGGACACCGGCACGAGATCTTCAGCCACGGCGGCGCAGAGAACGCGGCCAAGCGGCTCGGCGTCCCTTTCCTCGGCGCCGTCCCGCTGGAGGAAGGCATCCGCGAGGACGCCGACTCGGGCACGCCGATAGTCATCTCTCGTCCCGAATCGGCCGGTGCCAAGGCGTTCATGCACATCGCGTCGCAGGTCGCAGCAAGAACGTCGATCCAGTCGTTTCGCCAATTGCCGGTCATCAACGTCCGTTAGGGCGCGACGCTGCAAGACCCCGATCCCTTTCCGACATCAGTCGACGTCGACCGCGCGCTCCAGGTCGTGGATATCACCTGGGAGGACGGCCGACACACCGAATACTCCGGGGCGCAACTGCGATGGGCCTGCCCGTGCGCTGAGTGTCGCGGCGAAGCCGGTGCACCGGGCCGTCTGTCGCGGGTGAAGAGCCTCAGCGCCGACGAGCTTCGCATCAACGACGTCACGCTCGTCGGCCAGTACGCGCTGCAGGTCGCTTTCGAAAGCGGCCACAACACTGGCATCTACACGTTCGCTTTGCTGCGCCGGCTCGCAGAGCAATCCCAGCCGCCGGGCCCCGGTCTCATTTGAGATAATCCGCACGGCCCGTTGTCGATTTCCACGTCGCTGCCACAGACCGAGCCGTCGGACTCGCCGGCCCCGCCGCTAGGGCGACGTCCGCGCCGCAGCAACCGCTTCGGACGCCGAGGCTGGATCGCTGTCGGGCTGACCTTGCTCGTCCTCCTCGTCAGCGTCGGCGCATATCTGGCTTACGAGAACACACTTCCGACCACGGTGTCGACCAACTTCAAGAACGGTCAGAAGGATGTCCCGACTGACAGCCGCATCGTTCTCGACTTCAGCCGGCCCGTCGCCCTGGCCGCGCTACAACAGGCTCTTTCCATCACACCCACGACCGACGGCTCGATCTCGTCGGTTGCCGGCGACACGCGCTATGCGTGGACGCCGAAGAAACCGCTTGCAGAGCTGACCAGCTACACGGTGACGATGAAGTCGATCTACGACGTCGGCCATCACCGCGTGACCGCCGCGACATGGAGCTTCACCACCATCATCGTGCCGCGAATCACCTCGGTGAGCGGCCCGGGAGGCACTGCTCTGACGGACGGGGCAGAGATGGACCCGGGCGCGACGTTGACGCTCAACTTCAACGACCAGATGGAGCCGGTGACCATCAAAGTCTTGATCGGAACGCAGATCGCAAACCTGAAGTGGGCCGCGGACGACCGCAGCGCCACTCTGTCGACGGCAGGCATACTCGCCGGCCCGATCACTCTGTCGATGGCCGCCGGCGGCCGCGACCAATCGGGACACCTGGTGCCCAGCGCTTTCGCGTTGAACACCGGCATCTACTATCACGACGCCGAGCACACGACCGCCCTCAAGTACCCGGCCCTGATCCAGATCCCCAACGACGAAGGCGCATGGGACCAGAACGGTCTGCAGGCGGCCGGCATCGTTTTCGAGTACCTCGCCGAGGGCGGCATCACCCGCCTCACCGCGGTCTACGACAACGCTCCAGACCTCATCGGGCCGATGCGCTCGAGCCGGTTCATCTCGTTGAAGCTCGGCCGTCACTACAAAGGGCTGCTCTTCCAGTCCGGCGAATCGCAGGCGACACGCGCGCAAGCCGCCCAGGATCCCACCCCGCAGTTCTTCGACACCATCGGATACCAGTTCCGCACCAACTCGCGGTACGCCCCGGACAACCTGATGATCAAGGGCCCCCTCGTCCTGGCCGCCGAGCAGAACTATTTCTCGAGCATCCCCGCGTTCACCATCCCGAAGGCACGGCCGGCTGTTTCAGGCGGCGCGGCGGAAACGACCTTCAGCGTCGCCGAGCACTACTCGACATACAAGTACGACCCGGTGACCGGCACCTACCAGAAGAGCGAGCAAGGGCACTCGTATTCGGACCTCGGCCTGCGGCAGCCTCTGCGCATCTCGATGGTCGTAACCCTGCACACGCGCGAGACCCTGCTCAACGTCGGAGACGGCCATGGCTCGTACATCCACGACTACGACCTCGACACCAACGGCGCGATCGACGTGTACTACCTCGGGCAGCACTACACCGGGACATGGGCATCCACCGACAGCCACGGCCCCCTCGCTTTCACCGTCAACGGCCAGCCGATGAGCCTACCTCCCGGCCTCGTCTGGATCGACGTCACGCAGTAGCGCTGGCGCTACGCCGCTGATCGGTTGGTCTGCCATCTCCTCGCGGAGCGCGCGAGCCTTACGAAGACGTAAATCCAGAGCGCCAGGACCGAAACCACGAGCGCCAGCACGAGCCAACTGTCGAGGCCGGGCTGAGCCGGCGGAGTCACCGAGCGAGTGAGCGGGTAACCGCCCGGCACGCCGGCGATTGGACTGTCGATCTTAATCTGCAGAGCAGGCAAGAGCACGTGGGTGCTCGTGGTGCCGGGGCCCGGGGGCGTCGCGCCTGGCGGTGTGACCGCCGGCGGCTTGACCACGGGCGGTACGACCGGTGGCGGAGGCGGAGGCGCGGGCCGGTGCTTCAACTGGCCGTAGTGGTGACCGTGGTTGGCGGGGTTCGCGTCGGCCGACACACCGGAGGCGGCCAGCGGGATCAGGGCGACCACGGCAAACATTGCGAGCGCGGACGCTTTCGCGGCCGCATGTGCCGGTCTCACCCTCTTCCTCTCAAGAACGAACGCAATCGGTGGCGCCAGCCTACATGACCGACCCAGATGGCGTCTAGGCTCGCGCTGCGTCCTTCAACGACGAGACGTACGCCGATGCCGCAACGGCGGCGGTCGTGCCATCGCCCACTGCGGTCGCGATCTGCTTGGTCAGCTGCGCCCGCACATCGCCGACGGCCCATATGCCCTCGACCGAGGTCTGCATCCTGCTGTCGGTGACGATGTAGCCGCCGGCATCGTGATTCACGTGCACCTTGAACAGGCCGGAGTTCGGCACGAAACCGATGAAGATGAAGACGCCACCGACTGCCAGCTCCTTGAGCTTCCCATGCTGCTCGTAGCGCAGGACACGGACCTTCTCATCACCCCCGATCTCCTTGACCTGGGCGTCGAAGATGAACTCGATCTTCGGATTGGCACGCGCGCGTTCAACTAGGATCGGCTGGGCGCGGAGCTCGCTGCGGCGGTGCACGATGTAGACCTTTGACGCGTAGCGCGTCAGGAACTCGCCTTCCTCGACCGCGGCATCGCCGCCACCGACGACGGCCAGCTCCTGGCCCTTGAAGAACGCGCCGTCGCAGACAGCGCAGTAGCTGACTCCGCGGCCCCAATATTCCTTCTCACCGGGCACCTCGAGGTACCGGGGCAGCCCGCCGGCGGCCATGATCAACGCAGGGGCGCGAAGCTCCTCGCCCGACTCGAGGCGCACCACCTTGGTGGTCCCCTCGACGTCGATCTCCTTCACCGGATCGAAGTCGCGGACCTCGACCCCGAACTTGCGCGCGTGGTCGCCCATCTTGACGGCCAGCTCGGAGCCCAGGATCGACTCGATGCCCGGATAGTCCTCGATCAGCTCGGTGTTCAGGAGCTGACCGCCCAGCGGCCCGCGATCGACCACCAGGGTGCGAAGGTTCATCCGCGCCGTGTACAGGCCGGCCGCCAGCCCGGCCGGGCCGCCTCCGACGATGACCACGTCGTGCTCGCTCATTGCATCAATTGGAAGTGTGGGAGAGGGGCTCCGTATTCCTACAGGTACTAGCCGTGCTTGAACTGCGCCCCGTAGCCGCCCCGAGGCGTCTGGCAGGTGATGTTGTCGAACGGGCAGCCGATGGAGCAGGCGCCGCACTCGATGCAGTTGCCAAAGCTGACCAGGTTCTTCTGCTGCTCTTCGTTCCACTCGTAGACGCCGGCCGGGCAGAAATGGTTGCAGTACTTGCCCTTGCATTTGGTGGCGCACACCGCCTGGTCCACGACCTCTATGTGGGCGTGGCCGGAGTCCTCGTTGTATTTGACCGTGAAGAGCTTGTCGGTGAGCTTTTCCATCAGCCGGCCCCGAAGCGCTCCCACACCCGGCACATCAGACGCACCGTGTTGATGTAGTCCGCCGAGTGGATGTTCTCGTTGGGCGCATGGATCCGGTTGTCGGGACGGCCGACGCCCACCGGCAGCACCGTCGGCACCCCGAGGTCGGCAACGACGGGATGCATCGGGCCGGTGGCGGGCATGAACGGCCACAGGATCGGCTCGCCATACATGTCGCCTACGCACTCGATGACGCTTTTCGCAATCGCCGAGGCAGGGTCGGAGCGGGCCGGCTTTTCCCCTTCTCCGGCCAGGATCTCGACCTTCTCGAACCCATTGCGATCGAGGTGCTTCCGCAGCAGGTCAAGGACGTCATTGGGATCCTGGTCGGGGATCAGCCGAAAGTCGAGTTTGGCCGTCGCCTCGGCCGGGAGGACTGTCTTGGAACCAGGCCCCTGGTAACCCGTAGTGATGCCTGCGACGTTGCACGTTGGCAAGAAGAGCATCTGCTCGACAACGCGCTCAGCCCCTGGATCGCGGACTAGGCGCTCGAACCCGACCAGCCGCTTGCGCTGGTCGACCTCCGGGTCGATCTTCTCCATCATCCGGCGGTCGCTGTCGGTCGGCTTGAGCGCCTTGTCGTAGAAACCGTCGATCTTGATGTTCATGTCCTGGTCGCGCAAGCTGGCCAGCGCGCCGACCAGGTACATCGCGGCGGACGGGTAGATGGAAGCAAAGCCGGAGTGCTGGTCGAAGTCGAGCATCTTGACTCGCAAGGTGACGTAGAGCAGGCCGCGACATCCGAGCTGGATGGTCGGCCGTCCGGCGTCGTCGAACGACGTGCCCGACTCCCAAAGGCAGCCATCCGCATGGAGCTTGTCGGCGTGGTCGTGGGCGATCTTCTCGAACGACTTCGAACCGATCTCCTCTTCCCCCTCGACCAGGAATCTCAAGGTGACCGGCACCTCGCCAAGCTCTTTCAGGGTCTCGAGCGCGTGGATGCGCGCCATCACGTCCGACTTGTCGTCGGCGACGCCGCGCGCGATGATGCGCCCGTCCTTCTCGAGCGGCTCGAAAGGCGGCGAATCCCACAGGTCGATGGGGTCGACAGGCTGGACGTCGTAGTGCTGATAGAGCAGGAGCCTGCGCTTGCCGGCGCCCGGAACTTCGGCGTAGAGCGCCGGCATCCCTCCGGCGGCGAAGGTCTCCACGCGGTCGGTGAAACGCGCGAGGCGATCAGCCAGCCAGTCGCGCGCCGGGGTGACGGCGGCCTCGCCGTGGTTGGAGATGCTGGGGAAGGAGCACAGCTCCTTCAGGTCATCGACGAACCGGCGTGAGTGCTTTTCGATGTAGGCGTCGACCGCGCTAGTCGAGATCACGATGCCATCGTAACCTTGTCCAATGTCCGAGGACTCGGCGCCGGTCGGGGCGGAATTCCACTTCTCGCCGCGGCCCAACCGGGCCGCCGAGATTCGCTGGCAGCCCTGGTCGGCCGGCGCCTTCGAGCTTGCCCTGCGGACCGGCCGACCGATCCTGCTCTCGATCTCCGCGGTGTGGTGCCACTGGTGTCACGTCATGGACGAGACCACCTATTCCCACCCGGGCGTGATCGAGCTCATCAACCGCGAATACGTGCCCGTCCGCGTCGACAACGACGTGCGCCCAGACATCAACCAGCGCTACAACATGGGCGGCTGGCCGACGACCGCCTTTCTCACCCCGTCCGGCGACATCCTCACCGGAGCCACGTACATGGCGCCGGACCAGATGGCGGACGCCCTCGCCCGGGTGGCCGGCTACTACCACGCCCACCAGGCCGAGATCGCGAGCAAGGCGCTCGAGGGACGCAAGCGAGCGGCCATGGGGGTGTCGCGCAGCGCTGGTGAGCTCAATTACACGTCTGTCGGCGAGATCCTCGATGCGGTGACCTCGGCCTACGACCCGATGTACGGCGGCTTCGGGAGCGCCCCCAAGTTCCCCCAGACCGACGCCCTCCTACTCCTGCTCGAGCAGGGGCAGCTGCGCGGTCAGACCGCGCTCGCGCAGATGGCGGCCAACACCCTGGAGCACATGGCCCGCGGCGGCACGTACGACCACGTCGAGGGCGGCTTCTTCCGGTACTCCACGACCCAGGACTGGAGCGTCCCGCACTTCGAAAAGATGCTCGAGGACCACGCGGGCCTCGTCGATGCACTCGCGCTGGCGGCCATGTCGAGCGACCTCGACACGACGACCGGATACCTCGACCGGGTGCTTCGCGACCCGGAAACCGGCCTTTACGCCGGAAGCCAGGACGCCGACGAGCTCTACTACTCGAAGGATGGCGGCGAGCGCGCGCAGGCGCCGGCGCCGTTCGTGGACCGCCGCGTGTACACGTCGTGGAACGCCGCGCTCGCGGTCTCCTACCTCGACGCCGCTCTGCGGCTCAACCGGCCCCACCTGCGCGACCGAGCCTCCACCCTTCTCGAGCGCCTGTTTCACGACGCGTATCGCGCCGGTGAGGGCATGGCGCATGCGGAGAGCGTCGGCGGCCAGCTGGCCGACCAGGCCTGGTCGATGTGGGCCGCCGTGCGCGCCCACCAGCACGGCCTCGGCGAGCTGTGGATGCCTGTCGCGCTCGACATCGCGGCACACATCGAAGAGCGCTATGGCGATCGTGACCTGGGCGGCTATTTCGACCGCGTCCGGAACGATGAGCTCGGCCGGTTGGGAGACCGCATCAAGCCGCTGGTCGAAAACTCGATCGCGGCGATGGCGTTGATGGAGATCGACACCGTGACCGGCGATCCCTCCTCCCCATACCGCGACCGGGCGCGGCGGGCCCTGGCATCAGTCGCCGCACTGCCGCGGCAGTACGGCCTGATGGCCGCCGTGTTCGCGCGTGCGCTCGACCGGTTGGGTCACTCGATCAAGGTCACGACGAAGAACGTTCAGCTCGCTCGGGCCGCGGTCCTGGCTCACCCCTACGCAGTGATCGATCCCGCAGGAGACAACCGCGCCGTGGTGTGCGTCGGGACCATATGCTTGGCCCCGGTGACCACGCCCGATGCGGTCGCGCAGGCCCTCAAGGAAGCTTCGACGGCGCATGCCTGAGCCGAGCGCGCGCATGGCGCTCGCTTGACCGAAACCCGGCGCCACTTCGCTCGGCGCGTCAACAGGGCCCTCGACAACCCCAGCCTGCAGAAGGCGCTCGTCGAAGCGATGACCGGGCTTCGCGAGCGCCGAAGCAAAGCGTTCGAGACCTATGACTTCGATAAAGGCAGGGCCGATCTCAAGGAGCGCCGCATGGCCAACCTCGAGCGCCTGCCCGAGCTGGTACAGCAGTTCAAGCAAAGACTCGAAGCGGTCGGCGGGAAGGTGCATTTCGCCAAGGACGCGGCCGAGGCGCGTGACATCATCGGGCAGATCTGCTGGAACGCCGACAGCGGCCGCAAGTCGCGCGAACGGATGGTGGTGACCAAGGTCAAGTCCATGGCCGGCGAGGAGATCGAGATCAACCCATACCTCGAAGGCCTGGGCATGGAGGTGGTCGAGACCGACCTCGGCGAGCGGATGGTGCAGCTGACCCACACCCGGCCCTCTCACCTCATCGCGCCGGCGATCCACCTGACCAAGGAGGATGCGGCGCGCGTGTTCGGAACGGAGGCAACTGTCGAAGCGATCCAGGTGCATGCGCGCGAGTCGCTGCGCCAGAAGTTCATCGACGCCACGGTCGGCATCAGCGGCGCGAACATGGCAATCGCCGAGACGGGCACGGTGGTAATCGTCACCAACGAAGGCAACGCAGACCTCACGACCACTCTGCCTCCGGTGCACATCGCGCTGTTCGGAATCGACAAGCTCGTCGCGACCCTCGACGACGCCGTGGCCGTGCTGCGCATGCTGCCGCGCAGCGGCACGGGCCAGGTGATGAGCAGCTACGTCAACTGGATCACGGGGCCGTCGCGCTCGGCAGACATCGAGCAGTCGTTGACCATCGGCGTGCACGGGCCGCGCGAGATGCACTGCGTGATCCTCGACAACGGCCGCGAGACGATGCGGCAGGACCCGATCTTTCGCGACGCGCTCACCTGCATCCGGTGCGGCGCGTGCTCCAACGCTTGCCCGCCGTTCATGGCGGTCGGCGGCCACCAGTTCGGCCACATCTACACCGGGCCGATCGGCCTCGTGCTCACGCCGTTCCACCACGGCCTGGAGGCTGCCGACCTGCCCAACACGTTGTGCACGCAGTGCAACGCCTGCCAGGACATCTGCCCCGTCGACATCCCGCTGCCGCGACAGATCCTCGAGCACCGGCGCTCGGGTCGCAAGTCTGTGCGCAAGAGGGTGCTCCTAGGGGTCTGGGAGCGGCCCGCGCTGGCCGACCGCCTCATTCGAACCGCGGCGCCGTTCAGCGGGGTGGTGCCCGGAACGCCTCGGCTGGCGCGCGTGCCGTATCGCGACCGGGTGGTCGCGAGCGACGTGGACGGCGAGCCCCTCACGATCTTCGCTTCATGCATGGTCGACCGCATGCTGCCGCAGGCTGCGGTGGCGCTGGAACGGATCGCGACCGCGGCCGGCTTCAAGGTTGGATTTCCCAAGGGTCAGTGGTGCTGCGGGCTGGTCTCGGCCAATGCCGGCGATTTCCGAGGCGCCGGCAAGCTCAACACCGGCCTGCAGGCAAGCCTTCGAGATTCCAAGGGCTTGATCGTGACGCCGTCGGCGTCGTGCTTCGGGGCCTTCACCCTCGACGCGCCCGATTGGGGAGCTGCGACGGAGGCTTCGATCAGGGAGCGCTTCAGGGACTCGACGCGCTTTGCCCTCCAGCTGCTGGAGGCGAATCCCCGCCTGGTCGACGTCGAGCAGATGAGCCTGAAGATCGCGTACCACGACTCCTGCCAGTCGCTGCGACAGCTGGGCCTCAAGTCCGAGCCGAGACGGCTCCTGGAGCTGGCCGGGTACGAGGTGGTTGACCTACCCGACATCGCCAACTGCTGCGGGTTCGGCGGAACCTTCAGCCTCGAGTGGCCCCGCGTGGCGGACCGGCTCGCCCAGTGGAAGCTCGACGCCATCGCCAAGACCGGGTGCACCGTGGTCGCCTCCGACAATCCCGGCTGCCTCGTGCACATCGAGGCCGCCGCCCGGCGCAGAGGCATCAAGCTACGGGTCGCACACGTGCTGGAGCTGGTGGCGGAGCATCTTGCTTAACGGCCCACTCGGTACGCTTATCAATTCGTGAAGATCAGCCTCGTCGCAGCACCGGCCGCAGAGCTCGCCGTCGACGCCCTGGCCGTCCCCGTGTCCACCGGCCAGCGGCTCGCCGGCCCGGCACTCGACCTCGATCGCGCGATGGGCGGGGTGCTGTCCGAGCTGGTCGCCAACGCCGAGTTCCGCGGCCGAATCCACGAGGTCCTTCCCATTCCGTCGCCCAAGGGAATCTCTCCGCGGCGCGTGGTCCTTTACGGCGTGGGCGCGCTCCACGACCTCGACGGCCAGCGCCTGCGCTCCGCACACCACGAGCTGATCCGGGCTTCGCGGACCTACGGTTACAAGCGCATCGGGCTCTTGCGCACCGACCCGCTGGGCCTGGACAGCCTGAAAGCAGTGGTCGAGGGCTGCGTCATGGGTTCTTTCGAGCGCCGCTCGCGGCAAACCGGCGCGCACCCGGAGCGGCGCGAGATCGTCGAGCTGGTCCTGACGGGGTTCGGCGCCGGGCGCGAGCGCGAGGTCGTGGCGGCGCAGGAGAACGGCGAGGCCACCAACAAAGCGCGCGAGTGGCAGAACGCACCACCGAACGAGCTGACCCCCGAGGCGCTGGGCCAGGAGGCTCTGCGGATCGCCCAAAGGCACAAGCTCGAGGTCGAGGTGCTCGGGCCCGACGAGCTGCGGACCGGCGGCTACAACCTTCTTCTCGGCGTGGCGTCGGGTTCCGCCAGGCCGCCGCGGCTGATCCGCCTCCGGCATCGGGGCGGCCAGGAGCCGGGGGTGCCCACGCCGGCCGGGACGCCCGTCCTGGCCTTGATCGGAAAGGGAATCACGTTCGACACGGGGGGCATCTCTTTGAAGAACCCCGAGCACATGAGCCTGATGAAGGCGGACATGGCCGGCGCCGCGGCGGTGCTCGCTGCGATGGACGTCATCGCCGGCCGCAAGGTTCCGCTGGACGTCATGGCGGTCGTCGCCGCGACCGAGAACATGCCGGGCCCCGCGGCCCAGCGCCCTGGAGACGTCCTCGTCAGCGCCGACGGCAAAACGGTCGAGATCGTCAACACCGACGCCGAAGGACGCCTGGTGCTTGCCGACGCCCTGACGCACGCGCTCCGCAACGGCGCGACCCACATGATCGACCTCGCGACCCTGACGGGAGCCGCCACCATTGCCATCGGGCACGGTGCGACAGCTGCCGTCAGCAACGATGACGCCTTCTGGTCGGTGGTCGACCAGGCGTCGCGCGAAGCCGGCGACCGGGTGTGGCGCCTGCCCATCTACGCGGACTACCGAGTCCTGCTCCGCAGCCAGATCGCGGATCTGCGCAATGCCGAGTATGGCGAGGCGGGCGCGATCCTCGGCGGCATGTTCATCGGCGAGTTCGCGGGCGGAAAACCATGGGCTCACCTCGACATCGCAGCCTCGAGCTGGAACACGAACACCGAGCTCACGACCGTGCTGCGGGGACCGAGTGGGGCAGGCACGCGCCTTTGCATCGAGCTGGCGGAACTCATGTCGGGCGCGGAGCGTTAAGCATTCGTGTCCATCCTCGAGACGATCCACTCGCCAGCCGACCTGAAGGCGCTCGATCAGCGGAAGCTGGACACACTGGCCGACGAGGTCCGCGCCTTCCTGGTCGAGCAGACATCGAAGACCGGCGGCCACCTGTCGCCGAATCTCGGGGTGGTCGAGCTCACATTCGCCCTCCATCGCGTGTTCGACAGCCCCAAGGACGCGATCGTATGGGACACCGGCCACCAAGCATATGTCCACAAGCTCGTGACCGGCCGGGCCAAGGATTTCGCGACGCTGCGCCAGGGCGGCGGCCTGTCGGGCTACCCGTCGCGCAGGGAATCCGAGCACGACCTGGTCGAAAACAGCCACGCCTCCACGTCGCTGAGCTACGCCCTCGGCATCGCCGAAGCCAGGCTGCGCAAGAAGGTGGGCGGATTCGTGATCGCCGTGATCGGCGATGGCGCGCTCACCGGCGGGATGGCTTACGAGGCGCTGAACCAGATCGCGCACCTGCAGCCGCCCAACCTGATCATCGTCATCAACGACAACGGCCGCTCCTACGCGCCGACGGTCGGCGGGCTGGCGCGTCACCTTTCGCAGCTGCGCGTCGACCCGCGCTACGAGCGCATCAAGGACGACATCTCCCGGCTGCTGCGCGACCTGCCCCTGGTCGGCGCGACAGCCGACCAGGCCGCATACCGCGTCAAAGAGGGTCTCAAACAGCTGCTGCAGCCTTCGACGATTTTCGAGAGCCTGGGCATCAAGTACGCCGGAATCGTCAACGGCCACAACGAGCCTGCGCTCGAGGAGGTCCTGTCCCGTGCCAAGCGCCTGGGGGAGCCGGTGGTCGTGCACGTGGTCACGGAGAAGGGCCACGGTTACTCGCCGGCGGTCGAGGACGAGGTCGACAAGCTGCACGGCGTCCCAGCTTTTGATCCACTGACCGGGCGGCCTCGCTCAACCGAGCTCAAGTACACGGACGTGTTCGGCGAGGCGCTCATGAGCGCGGCCGCGAAGCGGCCGGAGGTGTGCGCGATCACCGCGGCGATGGCCTCGTCGACCGGCTTGTTGAACTTTGCCAAGGAATTTCCGGACCGGTTCTTCGACGTCGGGATCTGCGAGCAACATGCCGTCACCTTCGCGGCCGGCCTCGCCATGGCGGGGATGCATCCCGTGGTGTGCATCTACTCCACTTTTCTGGCCCGCGCGTTCGACCAGACCATCATGGACGTGGCGCTGCACAAGCTCCCGGTGGTCTTCGTCATCGATCGCGCCGGCGTGACGGGCCCTGATGGAGCGTCCCACCACGGGATCTTCGATCTCTCGTACCTCCGCTTGATCCCCAACCTCAAGATCGCAGCGCCCGCCGACGCCACCGAGCTGTGCGCTCTGCTGGAGACGGCCCTCGCCGCCGACGGTCCGATCGCCATCCGCTTCCCGAGCGGACCAGTTCCGGCGACCCCGGACCTCCCTGTGGAGCCGCTCCCGATCGGGCGTTGGGAGGAGCTTCGCAAGGGCTCAGACGCGGTGATCTTCGCGGTCGGTCGAATGGTGGGGATCGCCCGCGAGGCCGCGGAGCGTCTCGAGATGCAGAAGGTCTCGTGCGCCGTGGTCAACGCCAGATGGGTCAAGCCTGTCGATCCCCGCGTCGTGGAATGGGCTCGCAGCCATCCGGTGGTGGTGACGGTCGAGGACAACGTCGGGGCCGGCGGCTTCGGCGGCGCGGTGCTGGAGACCTTGGCGCCCCACGGGCTGGCGGGCAGGGTGCGCACGATCGCGCTGCCGGACGAGTTCCTGCCGCAGGGCAAGGGGTCGGACATCATGAGGGACAAGGGTCTCGACGCGGCCGGGATCGCGAAGACGGTCTACGAGGCGGTCAAGGCGCGGATCCCGGCGGAGAGGACCGACTCCTAGAGCTTCTTGCGGCCGGCGAAGCCTTCGCCGACATGGTGCCAGTGCTCCACCTTCTCTTCGCCGAGCTTCCAGCACAGCTCGACGAGCTCGCCATCGCGGTACGAAGGAAAGTCGATCAAGCCTTCGAGGGGCCCTTTGAGCTGGATGCCCAGCCCGTTGAGGCTCGCCACCGCCTTGAGGAGCTCGAGCTCGGCCCCGCCCACGGCGTCCCGGGCCTGCTGGTGGCGGTCGCGATCCTCGGCGCTCGCGGCGGCCCTCTTCGAGTCGTATTCCGCGATCCGCGCCTGGTCTTCGAGCTCGGGCAGCATGGCCGACAGGTCAGCGATCTGGGCCACGATTCGCCGTACGCGCGGCAGCTCCTTGTTGGCCTCCTCGACGGTGTAGGTGCGGAGCCTCTGCACGGGATCAACGATAGCCGCAATGACCGTACACGGGCCCGTCAGAGGCACCAGACTTCCAGCCATGGAGATGGCGGAATTGAGAAGGCGGGTCGACGGCGCCAGGGTCGCACGGATGGCCACTTCCGGACCCGGCGGCCGGCCGCACGTCGTGCCGGTGTGCTTCGCGCTCGATGGAGACACGATCTACTTCGCCGTCGACGGGAAACCGAAGCGCACACGTGCGCTCAAGCGTCTCGGCAACATCGCAGCCAATCCCGCTGTGTCGCTCCTGGTCGACCACTACGAGGATGACTGGGCCAAGCTCTGGTGGGTGCGGATGGACGGCCAGGCCCGGGTGGTGGCCGACGGCGCTGAATCGAGCAAGGCGATCGAGCTGCTCGTCGCGAGGTACGCCCCGTACAGGGCCTCCCCGCCCGCCGGCCCGGTCGTCGCCATCGCGGTCGACCGGTGGACCGGCTGGACCGGTTGGACCGGCGCGTGACTTCACGTCGCCAGCAGCTCCGGCTGAGCCTGCTGCACCGGGTAGACGAGGGCTCGTGCCCCGAGTTCCACGCTGTCCAGCGGATACGGGCCGAATGACTGCCCGCCCACTGTAGCCGTCCAGCTGACGGCGTACCGGACCAGTGCGGTCACGTTGTACCCAGCCTGGTCGTGTGCCTCGTATACATGTGTCACCGGCGACTCCTGCGGATACTCGAGCCCGAATCCCGACGGGCCGGCGATGCGCGCCGTGGCGCCATCCCCGAAGCTCCAGTCCACCTCGACCGGGGCCGCAGTCAGGTCGTACGTCGTCCCGTTCGCGAGCTCGCTGACCGCCATGCCGGACGGGGCTGGGTCGAGCCACAGCCAGGTGTCGATACCAACCAGGCCGGTCTCAGCGGGATTCGCCTTGATCTGCGGATCGACCCGCGCCCATGCAGGCATCGGCGGCGGAGTGAGCGGTCCCGCGCACCGAACCTGGTCAAGCGTCGCGTTCTGCAGCTGGTCGACCGCCTGGACGTGGACGCATACGGTGTCGCCGGCCTGAATGCCGTCCATCTCCAGGACGCGAGGAGCGTTGGTCCACGCGAGCTGCAGCTGGCCCGGGCGGCCGTCGATCGAGAGCCACGACACGTAATGGTCCATGCCGGAGACGAAGTAGTCCTGTCCCGAACCGTCACCACGGTCGCTGACCGCGTTCCACGTGAACGAGACCGAGGTCGGGGTCACGGCCGAAACGTACGGCTGCGGGGGAAAAGGCGGCACGGAATCGACGTAGATGTCAACGACCGGAAACCCGTACTGGTCAGCCATGTACGGCGGCGGCGACACGCCATCGCGCACCCCCAGGCCACACTGGCCTCCGAACGTCCAGTTGTAATAGGCGATGTACTCCTTCGCATGTCCGTGCACCGCCCAGCCGCTGTCGGCGAAGTTCCACTGGTAGTGGTCGGGATAGTCCTCGTGAAGGAGCTTCACCCAGCCCGATGCATCGCCCGGCCGCCCTCGAAAATCGCCGTAGAAGAAGCCGTACCAATCGTCGTACCCGGGGTTGCGGTGAAAGCCGTAGAACGTGTAGCGCTCAGGGTTCGAGCCCACCAGAGGATCGTTCGTCTTGACCGTGGCGACCCACATGTCGGAGAACTTCGTGCACCAGCCCGGCGGGTCGCCGTACTGGGAGCTTCCCCAGGCTGACGTGGCGAGGACAGGCGCTGGAGCCAGCGAGGTCATGAGCGCGATAAGGGCGGCGAGGGGTCGGAGCATGCCCGCAAGCTACCGGCGGCCATAGGATTCAGGAACCCAGCCTGTTAACGTCGCCACGTGAGACTTGACGAGATGCGTTGTCTCATCTAGTATCAGCGCGACTTGGCCGAGCACCGCACCCGCGACCGCATCCTGACCGGGGCGGGCGGGCTCCTGGCCGAGGGAGGCAAGCCGACCGTGGAACAACTCGCTCAAGCCGCCGGCGTTTCGAAATCGAGCTTCTACCGGGCCTTCGCGTCGCGCGACGCGCTCTTGGCGGCGCTGGCCGTGAGCCCGGAGCCCGCGGCCCGGGAGCGAATCCTGGACGCCGCCCTCGCGATGGTCGGCGCCCACGGGCTCGCGGCCCTTTCCATGGACGAGCTGGCCGACCGGGCGCAGGTCTCGCGCGCCACGCTCTATCGCCTGTTCCCCGGCAAATCGGCGCTGTTCACCAGCCTGATCTATGCCTACTCTCCGCTCGAGCCCGTGACCCAGGTTCTCGCGGCGATGTCGGACGAGCCGCCGGAGATCGTCATGCCTGAGATCGCGCGCACCGTCCACCGGACGATCTACGGTGGCGGCGAGAACCGCACCGGCG
>Ga0307374_10003216_pt1 | contig 28108 bp, 27 predicted proteins | sample OX3MG_FD_202532 | JGI IMG/M metagenome (GOLD analysis project Ga0307374, IMG submission 202532) | Soil microbial communities from Risofladan, Vaasa, Finland - OX-3 | ecosystem: Environmental > Terrestrial > Soil > Coastal area > Acid sulfate soil | place: Finland: Risofladan, Vaasa | collected... | reverse complement strand
CGACAAGGAAACCCCGTGCTCTCTGATCTGCTGCGGCCCAGATGAGGTCACCGACGCGCTGGAAGCCGAAGATTGAATAGAACATGTACAACGGAAGCATCTGGATCCCGTGGACGCTGTAGGAAGTAGCCGCAGCGATCCAGGAGGACAAAGCCCCTGCCTCACTGATGCCCTCCTCCAGCAGTTGCCCGTCATGGCTTTCGCGGTAAGACAGCATCGACCCCGCATCCTCTGGCTCGTACAACTGGCCAAGCGAGGAATAGATGCCGACTTGCCGGAACAGGTTAGCCATTCCGAAGGTGCGAGCTTCGTCCGCCACGATTGGGACCATCCGAGGACCCAGGGTCTTGTCTTTGAGCAGATTGCCGAGCAGCCTGACCGTGGCCATCGTAGTCGACATCTCCTTCCCGTCGGACTGGATCGCGAACTTGGCGTAGCTGACTAGCGGAGGGACAGATAGCCGGGGCGCATTGTCCCGACGCTCTGGGAGGCATCCCCCCAAGCAAAGTCGCCGCTCTTTCAGATAGGTGGCCTCAGGACTGTCATCAGGTGGCCGGTAGAAGCGCATCACCTCGAGATCTTCGTCGTCAAGCGGTAGCCGGAACCGGTCCCGGAACTCCCTAACCGCTTCTGAATTGAGCTTCTTCTGTTGATGGGTAGTCATCCGCGACTCGCCGGTCCTCCCCATGCCATAGCCCTTCTTGGTCGCGGCGAGGATTACGGTCGGCTGGCCCCGATGGGCCAGGGCAGCTTTCATGGCCGCGTACAGCTTGCGTACGTCGTGGCCGCCCCTAGTCAGTCGATCGATCTCCGCGGTGCTCATGTGCGCGGTCAATGCCCGCAGATCGGGGTCTGGGTCGAAGAAGTGGGCGCGGTTGTACTCGCCGTCATTCGCCCCAAGCGTCTGGTATTCGCCATCCACCATCTGAGCAAAGCGCCGGACTAAGGCACCGTTAGTGTCCCTTGCGAACAGATTGTCCCAGTCGGAGCCCCACAGGACTTTGATCACGTGCCACCCAGCGCCCACGAACAGCGCCTCGAGCTCCTGGATAATCTGGCCGTTGCCGCGCACCGGACCGTCCAGTCGTTGAAGGTTGCAGTTGATTACAAAGGTGAGATTATCGAGTTGCTCCCTCGCTGCAAATGTCAGGCCGGCGATCGACTCCGGCTCGTCCATCTCGCCGTCGCCGAAGATGCCCCAGACATGCCGATCATCGGTAACGGCGATTCCCCGGTCACGCAGATAACGCATGAAACGGGCGTGGTAGACGGAGGTGATCGGTCCAAGTCCCATCGAACCAGTAGGAAACTGCCAGAACTGCGGCATGAGCCAAGGGTGGGGATACGAGCTCAGACCTTCCCCGCCGCACTCTTGGCGAAAGTTCGCCAGTTGGTTTTCGGTCAGCCTGCCCTCGAGAAACGCGCGCGCGTAGACGCCGGGCGCAGAGTGCGGCTGGTAGAAGATGAGGTCTCCGCCGTGCTGTTCCGAGGGCGCACGGAAGAAATGGTTGAACCCGACCTCGAAGATCTCGGCCGCGGAGGCAAAGCTCGCTATGTGGCCGCCTAGTTCAGAGTACGCTTTGTTCGCGCGTACTACCATGGCAAGCGCGTTCCAGCGAATGATCGAGGTGATTCGCGCTTCGACTTCGGTGTCGCCTGGATAGGGCGGCTGCCGCGCGAGCGTGATGGTATTTTCGTATGGTGATTGAGATGGCAAGGGCACCACTAAGCCAAGCTTCTGCGCCCCCTCTTGCAGCGTCTTGATCAGGAACCTGCCCCGCTCCGGGCCAGCGTTGGCGATCACGCTTGCCAGCGCGTCAAGCCATTCCCGGGTCTCCTGAGGGTCGGCGTCCTCCGACGCGGAAACCGGGCCCGGAATAGCACTCCCGTCCGAGGCGGTGGTGACCATCAAACCAACTGATTTTACCTGTGAACTGCCAACAGAACTTATCGTTATGAGCGGCACAAGAGCCTTACGGCGGCAGATTGTGCTGCTAATCGTCGATAATGTGGTCCGATATGTCGGAAGGAAACCTAGACGAAATCGACTTACGAATCCTTGAGCACTTGCAGTCGGATGCCAAGCTCACCAACGTAGAGCTGGCCGCGAGGGTCCATCTCTCCCCATCGCCGTGCCTGGCTCGAGTTCGTGCCCTCGAGAAGGATCGAGTGATCGACCGCTACGTGACCTTGCTCAATCCACTGGCGATCGGGCTTGGCGTCAGTGTGTTCATCCAGATCAGCCTTGACACTCAGGTCCGCCAGGCGTTGGAGGACTTTGAAGCCGCCATATCGGCGCGAGCTGAAGTCATGGAATGCTACTTGATGACGGGGGACGCCGACTACTTGTTGCGCGTGGTCGTGACCGACGTCCAGGCACTTGAACGCTTTATCGTCGACGAGTTGACACGCGTGCCCGGGATCGCTCGTATTCGATCCAGCTTTGCCCTCAAACAGGTGAAATATGAAACTGCCCTCCCCCTGTCACCGCCACCACGTGAAGGCGGCTCATCGGCGCGTGCCTGGCGTTCACCCCGTGGCGCGAGTGTGACCGCGGCGCGGCGTTCGAAATAGGCCCGTTGAATCGCCCTTAAGGTTCTCAGAGCGAACCTCAAACTCGGTCGCGTCGTAGCTGTCAGTACGCGACCAACGGTGGACCGCGCGACCAACGGAGCGAATGGCGCCGGCATCCGCCAGTCGTTCGGTGTAGCGGATCGCCAAGTACTCGCTGTCGGAGTGATGGACCAGGCCCTTGAGGTCTTCCGTTCGCCGTGACCAGATCGCCATCTCCAATGCATCGAGCGCCAGCTAGGCATGAAGAGAAGAGGAGACCCGCCAGCCAACGATGTGGCGGCTGAACGCGTCGATTTCACGAAGGCAACGTTGCGACGTAGAGCAGGTTCGGGGCCACGACCTTGACGCTGCGTTCGACCAGTTCAGAGGGGTCGGGCCTGGGCGTCGGAGGGAATCGTGGTTCGCTGCCTTCCCGCGCGCGGCGCCGAACAAGTTGCTTAGATGGATATCTCTCAGCGCTCGTCTTGGGGGTCGACCCTGGGCGTCAGGTGCATCCCGTTAGGCGTAACCGACTATGGCCAACCCGGCACCCCGGAAGACCTGCATCGCGAATCCAAGATCGACTCCGATCCATCGCACATGCAGCCGTCACCGCAATCGGCGGTGAATCCAATTCTGACGACAGGTCATAGTCTCATGGCTTGACAATTGCCGAAATACTAGGAGGAAATGTATGGACAGAGAGGTGCTCCCAAAGGTTGCCATTGTCACGGGGGGTGGAAGCGGAATCGGCCGAGCCGCAGCGATTGCTCTGGGTCAGGTAGGTTTTTCGGTCGTCGTGGCCGGCCGGCGCGCGGAGGCCCTAGACGCGACCGTTGCAGATGGGACGGCAGTCGGTGCACTAATGCTCGCCGTAACTACCGATGTCAGCGAACCCTCATCGGTTCGGGCACTCTTCGCCAAAACCAAGGAGGCCTTCGGTCGTTTAGACCTCCTGTTCAACAATGCCGGTACAAGCGCCCCGTCGATACCGCTGGAAGATCTCACCTACGATCAGTGGCGGGTCATCGTTGACACCAACCTCACGGGCGCTTTCTTGTGTACGCAGCAAGCGTTCAACCTCATGAAGAGCCAACAACCGCGGGGCGGACGGATCATCAACAACGGCTCCCTTGCCGCCTACGCTCCAAGGCCAAACTCCGCTCCCTACACGTCGACCAAGCACGCAACCACCGGATTGACCAAGTCGACCTCGCTTGATGGTCGCAAGTACGACATCGCCTGCGGCCAGATCGACATCGGCAATGCCGCGACCGAGATGACCGCAGCGATGACGAGCGGAATCCTGCAGTCGAGCGGAGCGATCGAAGTGGAGCAGACGATCGACGTGCTCGATGTGGCGCGGGCGGTCGTCTATATGGCCAGCCTGCCCCTCAGCGCAAACGTGCAGTTCATGACCGTGATGGCCACCAAGATGCCCTTCGTTGGCAGAGGCTAGATCGGGCCCGGCTTGCTTGGTCAGCGGGTCGAAGGCGGCGGTCCCGTGACCGCGCCTTCTGACGCCGAACTGACCTGTGCCGCGTACTTGGCGAACACCCCGGAGCGGTAGCGGGGCTCCGGCGGCGACCACTGGCGCAGGCGCTCACTTGTGTCAATTCCCTCCACGTCTAGCGTCCGATTCGCGACATCGATGCGGATCATGTCTCCGTCCTTCAGCGCTGCCAACGGACCGCCGACCGCGGCCTCTGGCGCCACATGGCCGATCATCAAGCCCTGGGTGGCGCCGGAGAATCGCCCATCGGTGACCAGGGCGACCGAACCACCCAGGCCTTGGCCGACGATAGCGCCAGTCACCTGCAGCATCTCGCGCATGCCTGGGCCTCCACGCGGGCCTTCATAGCGAATGACCACGGTGTCGCCCGGGTTGATCCGCCGGCCTGCGATGGCTGCAAATGCGTCCTCTTCGCGATTGAAGACCCGCGCTGGCCCCTGATGCAGGCGAGGCGTGTGGTGAGCGACCTTGACCACCGATCCTTCGGGGGCCAGGTTACCTTTCAGTATCACCAGCCCGCCCTCGTGCGAGAAGGGATTCGAGAGGGATCGCACCACCTCTTGGCCCGGCGTCTCTATGGCCGCGCTACATTCTTCCTCAAGCGTTCGCCCCGTTACGGTGATGGCGGATCCGTCCACGTAACCTCCCTCGATCAATCGGCGAGTGAGCAACGCAATGCCGCCGGCCTTGTGCAGCTCATAGGCGGCGAAGCGGCCGGCGGGTTTCAGGTCGCATAGGAGCGGGGTTCGCCGCGAGATGGTGTCGAGGTCGTCGATGGTCAGAGCGACTCCGACTTCGCGCGCGACGGCAAGGAGGTGAAGTACGGCATTCGTCGAACCGCCTGATGCAGCGACCGCGGCAGCTGCGTTCTCGAAAGCCTTGCGGGTCAGGATCTGGGAAGGCAGTATGCCTGCGTCCAGGACGCGCATGATCAATCGGCCGACCTCTTCAGATGCCGCAGCCTTGCTTGGGTCGACAGCGGGGATCGAGTTGAAGCCCACTGGTGAAAGGCCTATCACCTCCAGGACCATCGACATCGTATTGGCCGTGTATTGCCCGCCACAGGCGCCTGCTCCTGGACAGACGACGGCTTCGAGTTCACGCAAGTCGGCCTCGGACATTTTTCCGGCGGACACGGCACCGATGGCCTCGTAGATGTCCCCGACAGCGACCTGCTGGCCGTGAAAGACTCCCGGCATGATCGAGCCTGCGTAGACAATGACGGCCGGCCGGTCCAGACGGGCGGCCGCCATCATGGCGGCAGGATTGGTCTTGTCGCAGGACGTGATGCACACCAGGGCATCGAAGTAATGACCGCGGGCAACCAACTCGATCGAGTCCGCGATGATCTCGCGCGAGACGAGCGAAGCTTTCATGCCCTCGCTGCCCATCGTGATGCCATCCGAAATGGCGATCGTGTTGATTTCCATGGGGGTGCCACCACCGCTCCGCACGCCGGCCTTCACGTGCACCGCCAGATCCCGGTGATTGAAGTTGCAGGGCATGGTCTCGATCCACGAATGGGCGACGCCGACGATCGGCTTCTCAAGGTCCTCGTGCGTGTAACCGATGCCCAATAGGAAGGAGCGCGCCGCTGCACGGGAGGTCCCGTCGTAGAGCGTTCGGCTCTGGCGTCGCATGTCCGTCACGCGTGTGCCGGAATCATACAGACCACTTGATCATCGGCATCTCACTCCTCGACTGGAGAGAGCAGTTGATACGCGACCCCGTCGGTTGTGTGCGGGACGGTCCAAGCGTTGATGCGCGCTCCAACACGCACAACGCCGCGGCTGTCTGCCTTCACCCCCAGACCCCCGAGCGATGCCAAAACGCCATCGACACTATCGACTTCCAGGGCAATATGCTCGATCCGCGCGTTGGTCCCGTCCAAGGCGCGCGCCTTGGATTCCGGATCGAGGTCTTCAATGAGTTCTATCGAGGCATCGCCACATTGAAAGAATGCGACACGGCGAGCGAGCAACGGAACGTCAAGCTCTCGGACGAGGCGCAGGCCCAAGGTCTCGGAAAGAAATCGCTTGGCGTCGGCCAGGTCGTCGACGACAATACCTACGTGATCAAGGCGTTTGATCATTCCTAGCTCTCCCTGGGCGCTGATTGACCTGCGGACGATTGGGATTCAGAACCACGAATCCTACCTTCGGGTCTCTCCAGGCATGCAGCGACCGCCTTGGCGCAAGCTACGGTCGAGGCGAGGCCTTCCATGTCGCTCGTCAATGCGACTCATCGGCCAGCGCTCGGTCGACTGCTCCGACAAAGTCGGCTGCAAATCCGACGAGACGTTGAGAAACCCTAGTCATGCCCAACCAGTCGAGCATAATCGCTGCGATCAAGATCGTCGCCACTGGGTTCGCGATGCCCTTTCCCGTGATGGTCGGCGCCGAACCGTGTGAGGGCTGAAACACGCCATGTTGCGTACCCATGTCACCAGAGGTTACTAGGCCAAAACTGCCAATCAGGGTCCAGGCCAGATCCGACACGATATCACCGAACATGTTCTCGGCTACGGCGATAGGGATGCTCTCCGGCTGAAGCACCATTTGGGCACCGAAGGCATGAACGGAGGCCCAACTAGCGCCGACGCGTCCCGCGTGGTCGCGTGCGATCGAGTTGAAACGGGAGCGAAAGAACGCATAACTTCGGACGACGTTGTGGCCTTGTCGACACACGTCACGTGTCGACGTGGTCCGGCAGAAGTCGACTGCGGGTGGCATTCAGCCCACTCGCAGGCAAAGCCGCAGACCCTATCCACGCCAGCCGCGGTCATAACGAGGCTGTTGGTTCTGCCTCGACCGGCCGAACAACCGGCAAGGGCCTCGCCGTCCAGACGAACGCAGGCCGGCCCAAAGCCGATCAGGCCGCCATTCCGGATCACAAGGACTTCCTCAAAGCAGTTCGTTTAGGGCGCTACGACGACCAGCTGGAGACCATCGTCGAGGTGGTCAGCAAGCGCTACCTATCGGTGAAGGAGCAGCGGGTGCTGTAACAGCTCAAGGTGGGCAACCGCGTTCGCTTCACGCGCTACATCGACGATAAGGACCTCGAGGGCCCCACCGGGGAGGTGGTCAAAATCCTAACCGAGGTTAGATCGAAATCTGCTTAGGAGTAAAGCGACACGGCCCCCACGACCATGGACATGTCGTCTGTTCCGCCGTCGCCATCACCAAGGTCGCCAGAGCCCGTTCAGCCCTCTCTTCCCACAGGCACTGACTCCAGTTTCAGGCCTGACTTCCCCTCTTGACAGTCGCCGAACTACCCGTTCCTCAAGTCAGGCTTCGGACGTCAAAGCCGAGGGGTTTAACCAAAGAGATACGATTCGCCTCATGATCGATGATGTCGCGAGAGTGATATCTCGAGACTTCGAGGAAAAGCACCTGGCGCGGCTCATCAGGTATGTGAGACAGCCCAGCGTGGCCGCCACGGGCAATGGCATCGCCGACATGGCTCGGCTTCTCAAAGAAGACATCGACGAACTGGGCGGTGACGGCTCGGTCGTCTGTGGAGATGGATTCCCGGTGGTGTACGGCAGGTTCGATGTCGGGGCGGCCAGGACGGTGCTCGTCCACAGCCAGTACGATGTCTGGCCCCCCGGGGCGCACGGTTGGATCGTGGATCCGTTCTCGGCGTCCCGAATGAATTGGAAGGGGCTCGGCGACTGCATTGTCGGGCGCGGCGCCCAAGACGCCAAATGCCAGGTTGCGCTGATCTACAACGCGATCGAGGCCTATCGCGCGGCGGGTGAGCGTCTGCCGGTCAACATCATCCTCGTCCAGGCGGCGTCGGTTGGCGGACACAGCCTCGCCGCGTTCGTCGCCGATCACCCGGACCTGTTCGCCGCCGTCAATGTCGCTTGGTGGCCATTCCTTACTGGTCTACCCGACCGCAGGGGAGTCGTAGGGCTGGGAGCGAGGGGCCTGATCACCGGCAGGATGCTTTGTAGTGGAGGCGAGTGGGGGGGGCCGGCCGAGTCGGAGATCCATTCATCCAACGCGAACCTGGTCGCCAACCCAGCCATGGAGCTGATCAGGGCTCTGTTATCAATGGACGGCGAAGCCGGTCTCGATGAGCTAGTCCCCGATGCCCGTAGCGGCGACTCCCCCCCCACCGATGAGGATCGCGCGTTGGTCGACAGGCTCGCCGAGCAAATCTCCAGTGATCAACTACTCGATATACTGGGGGTGGCTCCGTTTGACCAGCATGACCTTCGCGCGGCACTGCTGGATTACTGCTTCAAATCTGAATTCACCATCTCAGAGCTGAGTGCCGGGCAGGTCATCGACGGCGGGCACAAAGCGATCGTTCCCCGATCTGCCAGCGCATCTATCGAGGTGCGCACTGGCGAGCAGGTTGATCGTCTTGTGGCAGGAATCGAAAGGCACCTCCAAGCGCTTCACCCAGGGGTGCGGTGGCAAACCATCAGCAAGCACGACGCCCAGCGGTTGCCGATCAGGCACCGCGCCCTTCAACAGTTCCTCGGCACCTACGCGGACATGGGGATCGAAGTCCAAGTCTGGCCCACCTACGCGGCGGGAACCGTCAGACCGTGGACAGTGCCCATCGGCGTGCCTTTGCTCATTGGGGCGCCGGGCCATGGGGGCGGGAACCATTCTGCCAATGAATACATCGTGGTCGACGGCTTTCGCGATGCCTGTGAGTTTGGCGTCCGACTCCTTCACCGCCTCGGTTCTGCTGATGGGTGAGGTCTCTGTCACGGCGGCGAAGACGGTCGCCGTTCTGGGTGACGGTTCCGACGCCAACCGGTTCGCAGAAGGACTCCGATCGCGCGGCGCGGCGGCTCAGTTGTATCCCCTAGTAAGTGAGGGGTGGGGCGGTGCCGAGGTCGTCTTCGTTCTTCCAGGCTCTGGGCGACAGGACACGGAAGCATATCTGGCACCGGGTGGCGTTATCCCCAGTGCCCGGCCGGACCAGCTCATCGTCGACATCGGCAGCCTCAGTCCAGACGTCGTTGCCGAGATCGCCCAATCAGCTGGTCTTGCCGGCAAACGATTCATCGATGTCCGCTGGGTGGCTGATGGGGTGGTTTGTTGGGGAGGACCGGACGACGCGGAGCCATTCCTTGAGGGGTTGTTCGCTGCGGAGTCCCTGCATGTAGGAGTCACGGGTTCTGCCGCGACGGTTGGCCTGATCGTGACGCTTGTCGCACTGCTGACTTTGGCCGGGTCCCAGGAGGGTCTTGTGCTGGCTGCCGCGGCGGGCATCGATCCGCGAGAGTTGTCGCACGTCATCTCATACTCCTCAGGCGCCTCGCCGAGCCTGGCAGTCCCGCTCCGGGTAGCTACAGCGAGCGGCGCAAGGGATCTGATGACCAGTGAGCGGGCGCGCCAAGAGCTGGAGCACCTGCTCGAGTTAGGGCGCCGACTCTCGATACCCACGCCGTTGGCGGCGTTGGCGCACGCCTGGCTGCTCAGCCAGTGTCGTCGCGGCCGAGGAGCCCGACCGGTGGCCGATCTGGGTCACTTCTACGGCTCCCTCGCCGGCCGGGGGGATCTCCTTGCGGCCGGCGACGATCGCCCGGATGTGGATGACTCCCCCAGCGGTGAACGGGCCGAGACGTGCCAGCCCCGAGTGGGTTTCATCGGGCTCGGCCGCATGGGTCGGCCGATCGCCGCGAGAATCCTGCAAGCTGGAAGCGACCTGGTCGTCTACAACCGAAGCCGGGCGGCCATAGATGCGCTGGTCGCGCAGGGCGCGACGGCCGCCGACAGCCCTCGGGAGATCGCTGAGCAGTGCGACGTGATAGTGACCTGCCTGCCGGACAATCTGGCCTTGGAGAGTGTCTATTGGGGCGAGGACGGGCTCCTCGGGCACATCCGTCCTGGCCAGGAGCTCGTCGACACCGGAACCACCTCGCTTCGCCTCACTCGTCGTATTGCCCAGGCGATTGCTGCACGCGGTGCAGTGTTCCTCGACGCCCCGGTCAGCGGCACCCTGGCCGACGCGGCGGAGGGTAGGTTGACCGTCATGGTGGGTGCGCGAGAGTCGCAGGTCGGCGCCTGCTACGTGGTGTTTCGAGCGATTGGCGGTCAGATCTTCTTCATGGGCGACACTGGACGGGGGCAAATCACCAAGCAGGTAAACAACATGCTGAACGCTACGAACTTCGCGGCCACGTGTGAGGCCTTCACCCTCGGAGTTGCAGCTAGCCTCGATCTGGCGACTTTATTCGGAGTTCTGAGCCGTCCTGAACTCGCCTCGTACGCGCTCACTTTACGCGGCCCTCGAGTCGTCTGCGGCGACTACACGGCCAGCTACACCACGACATTAAGGGTGAAGGACTCCCTCGCTGCGCTAGAGCTTGGCCAGGAGTACCAGGTGCCCCTTCCCCTCTGTGCACTGGTCCATCAGTTCTTTGAGGGAGCCATAGCCATGGGCTGGGGCTCCGAGGATTGGGCCTCGCTGGCCAAGGTGTATGAGTCGTTGGCCGCCGTGAACCTTCCCAGGAGTTGAGCATGCTCGACACCGTTGTCGAGCAATTGACGAGTTCGCGAAGTGCGCAACTGGACCGCCTTGTGCGCTACATCAAGCAACCCAGCGTCGCGGCCACGGGCGAGGGAATCGATGAGATGACGAAGATGCTCCGCGACGACATCCTCGAATTGGGGGGCGAAGGCGACATCGTCGATGGCGCCGAGTACCCAATCGTCTACGGCCGGTTCGACGAAGGTGCCCAGCGAACGGTTCTCATACACACCATGTACGACGTGGCGCCCGCGGACGAACCAGAGTGGGTGGTCGCACCCTTCGAGGCCAATCCGATGGTCTGGCGAGACTTCGGCGAGTGCGTGGTGGCCCGCGGCGCCGAGGACACCAAGAGCCAGGTCGCCCTCGTGTACAACGCGATCGCCGCCTATCGGGCGGCGGGCGTTCCGCTGCCGGTGAATGTGATTCTCGTGCAGGAGTCCTCAGAGATCGGAAGCGGAAGTATTGCTGGATTCGTAAGGGATCATCTGGAGGAGCTGCGGCAGGCTGACGTCGTCTGGTGGCCACTTGTCACCGCCCGCCCCGACGGCACGCCGGTCATGTATCTGGGGGCCAAGGGTGGGATCTATGGGAAGCTTCGTTGCCCGACCGCATCGTTGGTCGGATCCACTGCCCCGGACCTCCCAGCCACACGCAGCAACTGGACCGCCAACCCCGCGCAGCGGCTGGTGCGGGCGATCGCTTCGCTGAAGAGCGCCGATGACCGTGAGGTGCTGCTGTCAGGCTTTTACGGACGACAGAAACCGCCGAGCGAAGCCGATCTAGCGGCCCTGCGCAAGCTGGCCGATCGACTTGACCCGCAGCTTCTCTTGGATATCGTCGGCGCAAAGCGCTTCAAGCAGGGTTCGCTCTACGACGCCCTGTACGACTATTGCTTCACCTCCGAGCTGAACATCTCCGGACTGCGCTGGAGCCACATGGCGGAGGGCGAGCATCAGGATGGGGTCAGTGTGGAGGCGGTCGCCTCGATCGACATTCGGACCCTGGATAATCAGAGCATCGTTGACGCTGTCGGTGCACTGGAGCGCCACTTGGCGTCAGAGTTCCCAGAGGTGGGGTGGGAGATGCTGAACTCCTACGATGGCGACCGTGTCCCGGTGGATAACTGGGCGGTTCAAGCGATGATCAGCACATACGAGTCGATGGGCAGGACGCCGGAGGTGTGGCCAACGACGGCGGCCGCGATCGCGAACTCGCTCTGGACACGGACGGTTGGCGCTCCGTGGCTTATGGGCGCTCCCGCCCACGCCTCGGGCAAGCACGGCGCCAATGAATACATCATCATCAGCACGTTTTATGAGGCATGTGAGTTCGGAGTGCGATTGCTCGACCGGCTGGCCTTCGCTCCTGGACGGCAACCGCCGTTGAACGGCAGAGTCGGCCCCCAGTGACCAGCATCAAGCAGCGGATCCAGCAGGGTGACCAAGTACTAGGCTCGTTCGCGTTCATCCCGAGCCCGGATGTCGTTGAGATCATGGCGCTGGCTGGTCTCGACTTTGTGATCGTGGACGCCGAGCATCAGACCCCCGACTGGGAGGCGCTGCGGAACATGGTTCGGGCGGGTGAGATCCACGGAATGGCCGTGCTGGTGCGCGTTCCCGAGAACAGCGCGGTGTGGATCAAGCACGTGCTCGAGGCCGGCGCCCAAGGCGTGATGGTGCCTTTCATTCAGACAGCGAGCGACGCCGAGCGCGCGTACTCGTACACCATGTACCCGCCCCAGGGTGCGCGCGGTGTCTGTCCGCTCACCCGACCCGCCCGGTACGGCCTCAATCGCCTCGACTTCGAGGGCTCCGCGCGGCGGTCGAACGAGAACACACTGCTGATCGGGATCGTGGAAGACGCGACCGGAATGGACAACATCGAGTCGATCGCCTCGGTGTCGCCAGGTCTGGACGTGATCTATCTCGGTCTATCTGACCTGGCGGCTTCGCTCGGGGTTCCTGGTCAACGCGACCATCCCTTGGTCAGGGATCGGGTCGAGCGGGCGGCCATGTTTCTGGGCACGATTGCTAATAGGAGTGGGGCCCCCCTAGGTGGGATGCAGGTCCACGACGTAGAGGCGCTCAAGACCTGGCTGCAGCGCGGTTTCCGGGTGGTCTCGGTGTCCTCGGACACGACGATCCTCGGCGAGGCGACCAGAAACCTCGTGGCGTTGGCGGCCGCGGCGGGGAAACAGCGATCTCCGAGTTAACGGTAACCGAGTCTTCAGTGGGGCCTTTCACTCGCCTGAGGTCGGAGGGATGGAAGGTCGGATCAGTCGGTCGCCAACCTAGCCAGCAGGCGGACGCCGAACTCGCATGACTGCCGGAATCCATCGACCACGATGTACTCGTTTGCTCCGTGCTTGCCGCCCGCGTGGCCGGGCATCCCCATGATCCAGGGAATGCCGACATCCTTGGTCCACAGCGACACCGCGATCGCCGCCGCCATCGACGGCCACACCTGGGGCTGCAATCCCATCTCCGAGTAAGCCTCGAGCATCCGTTGTACCGGCCAGCTGTCCAGTGCCACGCGATCGCCGGTGTAGCTGTTCTGCAGCTCCCATTTGACCTCCGGAAAGTGCGCATCAAGGTGGTCGCTGATCGCCTCCGAGATCTCTGCGATCGATTGCCCGACCGGGCGGATGTCGACAGAGGCTACCGCCTCGTGGCCGATCACGACCTTATGACCGCCTTCGATGATCACGCCGGCCGCCAGCCCCGATACGTTGAACTCCGACTTGAAGCAGTGGTCGTATATCGAGTCCCACAGCCGGTCCTGCTTGTGGCGCTTGACACCGAGGGCGGCAAGCAGCGGCTCGGGGTCGTACTGCTCCACCAGGTGGTCGATCAGCGCTACCTCGGGCGCGGTGGGGCCGGCGTAGGAACCATAGAAGCCGGGGATGGTGACGTCGCGATCGTCGTCGCTCTTCATCGAGGCGAGGGCCTTGATCAGGATGTGCGCGGGGTTGGCGATCCAGTTGGTATGGAGTCCGTGGATGGAGGTGCCAGTGGGGGCGCCCCAATCGCCACCGGTCACTCGAAACTTGCCAGTCATCAGCCCCTTAGCCCCGAGGTAGATGACCGGGGTTCCGTTTGGGAGGCCCGAGATGAAGGGCCACCAGGCCACATCGGCGGCCTTCAATAGTGACATGTGGTCGCGCACGAAGCCACCTATAGATCCGCTTCCCAGTTCCGATGCTTCCTGGACCAGGATCACGTTTACCGGCAGCGGTGTTCCCGCCGCGCGGTAGGCGGCGATCACGTTGTAGATCATTGCCACCTGGCTCTTGGTGTCCTCGGCCCCCCGACCGATGATGCATTCACCGAGGCCTGCCCACTTCATACGGGTGGCTGAGAAGGGTTCAACCACCCACTCCGGTTCGCCGACCGCCGCGACGTCGTACATGGTGTGCACTATCACAGTGCGTGGGGCGCCGACATCGAACCGGCAGAGCACAACCGGGTACTCGTCGCCAGGCACTATCTCTGCCACGCCACCTAGGGCGCGTGCGTCCTCTGCCAGGAGCCGGCACATTTCCTCGATCCCCTCGCCGGTGGCCGATATGCTGGGCTGGCGGATGTAGCGCAGAAGTCGATCGAGCTGTTCGGGGAAGTCCGACCCGACCTGGGCAGCGACCAGGTCGGCCGTTGAGTTCTGAGTCATCAGGGAACCTCGAGGCACAGGAGTGGGCCGTGTTGCTGGGCGCCGTACACGTCGCGATCGCCAGGCGATCCCGATGAGGCACCAGGCCGATCGATGGTGATCTTGATGGCCCGGATCCGGCGAAAGGGAATCATACGCACCTTGACTTGGTCGAGCCCGTACAGCGGCGCAACCCGCTCAGGCGTCAGAACGTTGGATGCGAGGACGCGATCGTAGCTGGCGTAGTCGGGGAAGAATAGGTCGAAAGTGATCTGGAACGGTCCTGCATTCTTGCTCCGGAAGATATCGACTAGGTCGACCAACATGGTCATCTGTATCCGACCCCCAACTAGACCGTGAAGAACTCGACCGGGAACAGTTCCAAGGGTTGTTCTGTATCCAACAAGTGGTACACGCTGAACTCGTAGACCGGCCCGACTCGTATGTCCGAAGGGGAGAATGGGAAGGCCAGGTTGCCGGCGGTTGTCTTACGACCCGGGAACGGACAGTGGAGGACTGAGGAACGTAGCAGCGCGAGAGCCACGTCAGCCTCGTCCTGCGTCGCCGCTATGGCTTCCAGGAGCAGACCCACCTCGTGACCGAGAGGCTGAGGTTTGGGCTCGAGCGGGCCAAGAACGGCATCGCGCCCGTAAACGCGAATGTTCAAAGAGTACGAGCCTGGTTCAAGTACCCCTTCCAGGTTCCCGTCGGCCATCCGCCGGGCTTCCTGCTCGATGATCGGCAGGTTGGCAAGGATTGCGGGATCGCGGGAGCCGGCCATCGCAACGGTGGCGTAGCCGCATAGGGCGGCTCCCTCTAACTTGACCGTGTACTTGGAATTGGGCACCCACCGACTGCCCGACACGCGGACGGTTCGGGGATCGACTTGGTCGTACTCGGCGGCGGTGAGGTCGACCTTGCCGCCCGGTTCCACGATCTCGAAGGGGTTGCCCTGCTCGTACATCGAATGCGCCGCGACCGACTCCGGGGTGACAGTGCGGCCTGCGTCTAGGGGCTGGACGAGGAAATGATCGCGCCTCAACGTTCCGAGGATGCTGTCGTTGGCTGCCAGCGGCAGGGCGCACTGAGCTCCACATTCCATGATCTTGGCCATATGGAAAGCGAGTCCGAGGTCAAAGCCGTGCTGGTTGGGCATCGCGGTGTAAATGGCGGTATCGCAGGAGCGACCCGCGATGATCACCTCCGCCCCTCCTTCCAGCGCTGCTTCGAAGGGTTCGGTCCCCATCTGGCCGACGATGCGTTCGGTGCGGTCCAGGGTTTCCGAGGAGAGTTCGGGGACGCCCGGTAAAGGCGAGACGCGCCCGCCGGCGAGCGCGTCTCGAACCAAGGACTTGGGAATCTCAGCGTGGATCGCGGCGGCTCGGAAGTGCAGGCTTTCCGCTCGCGCGATCTCGCATAGGATTCCGAGCACCACCTGGAGGTGCGGCTCGCCGCCGGCGGTCCCGGCTGAGCCGACGATAAGCGGAACCCCGAGCCGCCTGGCCTCGATCAGCGCTGGCTTCAGGTCGCGCTTGACCTGGAAGGGTTTGGTCAGCTGATCGCCACTGCCGAGATAGTAGGGGCCGGCGTCGGTTGACCCGTTGTCGGAACCGATCATGTGGGGCTGGGCAGCGATGCCATTGTGCAGACTTTTCAACCGATACCCGTAGCCGAGGTTGCCGGTCAAAGAGAGAATTCGGAGCTCATCCATGGGCCTGTTGACTGTTACTGGCCCAGGGCCTTCAGGATGGCCGCCATGTCGTCGGGATACGTACTGACGGCGGTTGCGTAGACGGGTTTGACCGCAGCGACAAAGGGCGCCAGGTCGGGGTGGGTAATTGTCACGCCACCGCTCTCGATCTGCTTGAGGCCGCTGGCCTCCAGCAGTGCACTCTGCTGGCGCTCGTACTGGCCGGCCATGGCGGCCGCCTTCTCGATGTTCGCGCGCTGGGTTGCTGTTAAGGCTTTGTATGCCTTTTCGCTTATGACGAAGGTTGCAACCGCGACGATGTGATTGGTCACCGCGAGATTCTTGACGACTTCGGCGTACTTGGAGCTCAACATCACTGCGGGAGAGTTCTCTACGCCGTCGACGACGTGCTGCTGCAAAGCCGTGTAGACCTGCGCGAAGGCCACTGGAGTAGGGTTCGCGCCCAGCGCCTTGAAGGTCGCCACGTACCCCGGATCCGGTGGCACGCGGATCTTCAAGCCTTTCAAATCGGCGATCGAGTTGACCGGCTTGACCGTCATGATGTCCCTGAATCCGCCTTCCCAGAGGGGGAAAAGGGTGTGGATCCCTTGTCCATCTGATTGGCTGAAGATCTTCTTGGCAACCGGTCCGTCGAGCACCTTGTAGAGGTCGGGCCGATTAGGGAAGAGGAAGGGCAGTGCGAAGATCGAACCCTCAGGCTCGACGAGTTGCGGATTGCCGGTCACTAAGAGGTCGATTGTACCCAGCCGCACCCCGTCGACCATGGATTGAGCCGATCCAAGTTGGCTATTGGGGTAAAGCGTGACGCTAATGGAAGGATCTATCTTTGCGAGTAGACGCGCGAACTCCTTGGCCCCAAGGTCGTAGGGCGTTCCGCTCGGGGTCTCGTACCCCAGCTTTAGGGACACGCTGGGACCGGATGACGAGGCGGGCTTGGCGCCATAGCCAGCTCCGCCGCATGCGACGGAAAGCGTTAACGCAGCAACCAAAACGGCGACCCAGCGTAGTGATCTCAAGTTCGTACTCCTTTGCTTGGTTCTTCAGTGGCCGGCGTGGCGAGGCAACCACAAGGCCAAATCAGGAAAGACGGATACCAGAATAACGTCAACAACTAGACACACCGCGAAGGGGATCACGGTTCGCGCGACGACCTCCACCCGCTCTTTGGCGATCGCAGCGGTGAGATAGGTATTGATACATACGGGCGGCAGGATCAGACCGATTGCGGAGTTGATCACCACCACGATGCCGAATGCGACAGGGTCATAGCCGACATGCGCCACCACCGGGAGCAGGACGGGGACCGTGACCAGCATCGAGGCCACCGTCTCCATGGTGGAGTGCACCACGATCAGCAACAGATTGATCGCCAACAGCATGACGATCGGGTTGGTGATCAGCTTGGGGAGGAGCAGTGCCGCCGTCTGCGGAACTTGGAGGATGGTCAGGACGTAACCCATGATCGCGGCGCCGGCGATGATGAAGGTGACTCGGCCCGAGAGCACAGCGGCCTCGAGTACCACGCCGGGCACGCGCCGCAGCGTGAGCTCGCGCCAGAAGAGACTTATGATCAGCGCGTAGACAGCAGCCACCACACCGGCCTCGGTTGGAGTAAAGATTCCGTCAAGGATGCCGCCGAGGATTATCACAATCGTGATCAGGGGAGGCACAGCGCGCAGCCCGATCCCAAACGCCTCTCGCCGCTGCCGACCGGTCTCGGATGGGTGCCCGTGGCGCACAGCCAGCAGACGAGCCAGAACAAGAAAGCTCGCTGCCACCAGAAGGCCCGGTACGAAGGCCGCCTCGAACAGCGCGGCCACCGATACCTGAGCGATAAACGCGTAGATGATGAGTGCGGTTGCGGGCGGGAACATGAGGCCCATGGTTCCAGCGGCGGCTTGCAGTGCCGCAGCATAGCGCGGCTGGTAGCCTCGGCGGACCATCTCGGGGATGATCACCGAGCCGATGGCGGCGCTGTCAGCGGCGGCACTGCCGGAAATATCCGCGAAAATCATGCTCACGAGGATGTCGGTCATGGCTAGCCCACCCCGCATTCGGCCCACGAAAATGCCTACGAAATCGACCAGCTTCCTGGAAAAGCCGCCAGCAGCCATGACCGTTCCGGTGAGCATGAAGAAGGGGATGGCCAGCAAAAGTACCGAGTTGACGCCATCGGCCATGTGCAGCGGGACCACTGTCAGCGCGGTCGACCCGGACTGGCTGCCGAGAGCTGCCATCCCTGAGATCGCTAGAGCGAAGCCAATCGGGACCCCGATCAGCAAAGTGGCCAGCAAGGTTACGCCAAGCACCCAGGCTGGATTCGGCTGTATGAACAGCATCACAGTCAAGATCACGGCGATGGCGATCGCGGCCGAAGCCCACGAGAGCCAGTCACCACGGCGGGCGATCTGACGCACGGCCTCCACGCCGATGAGCACTCCGAAGAGCGGGATAGCCCCATAAACCCAGGACTGCGAAATGCCGAGCGCCGGAGTGGGATGGTTGGCAACCACTGCGCTAAGCTGCCACCCGTAGGGGATCAAAACAAAGACGAGCGAGAGGATCGCGCCGTCTCGAGCGGAAGCTGCCGTCTCTCTCGCGCGTCCTTTTAGTTGATCGACTACCATCGTGAGCGCCATCTGATCGCCTCGGTGATAACTGACCAGCGAGCCAGCCAGGCTCAGATAGATCAGCATGAAGCCCGCGAGCTCTTCAGACCAGTCAAGCGAGTTGTTGAGTACGTACCGGAAGAAGACCCCTGCAAGCATCGTCCCGGCTGACGTCAGCAGAGCGATCACGGCGACCACGCCCGCAATGCGGCTCGTCCACCCCGACAGCGATTCCAGCGCGGCGAGGGGCTTCACTCTCTTTCGGACCGGATCAAGGGTTGCGTTTGCTGGATCTTCTCTCACCGGATAGATGGCAAGCTCAATTGTATACGGGCGTTTGGCTATCTCAAGACGACCTGCCAGGAGTCCTTCCCGTATAGGCGTTCGTGACCTTGCTGAAGCGTGCTCGCCCTGGCCGAACGGATGGGGATCAGCGCCACGCCGGTCCGGGAAGCGATCCGCACATTACGGGCTGGCGACGCAGGAACCGCACCGCGGGGCGGTGGTCGCTGACCTGGTCCGCTCAAGAGCGGCGACCAGCTTTCTACCAGCTTCGAGCGGCGATCGAAGGTCTGGCCGCGGAGTTCGCGGTGCCCCGGCTCACGGACGAGTATCGGAAGTTGGTCGAGGTCCTGCACTTGAAGCTGGCGGCGATCGAAGTCGCCGGGGACAGCGACGAGTTCATGCGCTGCAAAGTTGCGTGGCACTTCCGACTCTACGACCCAGCACAGCTCCCACTACTTCAGGAGTTCGTTTTCCTGATCTGGATGAGTCCCGGCTGGAAAACGTTAACCCTGGCAGAGATGCAGATCGCTCGAAACAGCACGCTAGGATGATGGAGGCGATCCGTGCCGCCAACGCCCCTCTGATGGGGGAGATCATGCGCCACATAATCGCCCCGTGCGACACGCTGAGCGAGGAGACGCGCTCGCTTATCGGCAATGGAAGGTCAGCAAAGAACGGAAGCAAACATGGTTAGGAAATAATGGAAGCACAGATGACCAAGGGATCGACCGTTCTGCTGGCTGAGTTCTGCGCCTGCTTGGATCGCCAGGATCAACCTCCCGAAGTACGACAGCGGGTACGGCAGTTGCTGCTCGACTACCTGGGAGTGGCGCTCCGCGGTTCCCGAAGCCCGTCCGGGCGTATCGCCACCAAAGTGGCGCTGGAGCTCGGCGGTCCCGGCCCATCCACCGTGCTGGGTACCAGTCAGTGCACCAGGCCCGAATGGGCGGCGCTGGCCAATGGCACCAGCGGCCACAGCATCGAGTTGGACGACGTAACCCAGGAGTCGTCGACGCATCCCGGGGTGGCAGTGATCCCCGCCGTACTTGCGCTTGCCGAGGCACGCCCCGACCTGGCGGACGGATGGCAGGCTGGAATGTTGGCCGGCTACGAGGTGCACATGCGCCTGGGCGAGGCCTTCGACGCAGGCGAGCAGTATCGGGCCGGCTTCCACACGACTGGCACCTGTGGAGCTTTCGGAGCAGCTGTCGCAACTGCGGTAATGCGCGGTCTCGGGCCTGAGGGTGTGAGTGCTGCGATGGGCGTCGTCGGGGGTATGGCATCGGGCTCAATGGAGTACCTGACACATGGGACATGGACCAAGCGTCTCAATCCCGGCTGGGCGGCGCACTCAGGTTTGGTCGCCTCGGCGCTTGCGGCGGCCGGCTACCAGGCCCCTCTGACTGCCATCGAGGGACCGTTTGGCTTTCTCCACGCCTACGGTCGCAGCCCGCGGCCCGAGGCGGTGACGGCGAACTTGGGCTCGGGGCTGAAACTGATGGAGACCAGCGTCAAGCTGCATGCCTGCTGTCGTTACATGCATGCCTCGATCGATTGCGCGCTCGACCTACGGTCTCAGTTGGATGGTCGACTCGAGCAGATTCAGTCGATACGCGCCGGCGTGCTCAGCGCTGGATACGAGGTGGTGGGGGCTCCGATCGAAGCCAAGCGGCGGCCCCGAAACGTCGTTGACGCCCAGTTCAGCATCCCTTTTGGGATCGCGGTTGCGCTGGTCCTCGGTACCACTCGTCTCGACGCGTTCACTGATGAGATGTTGGCCGATCCGCGCGTGCGGGCGTTGATGGGCAGAATCGACACCTACACCTCGGAGTGGATCGACGAACCCTACCCGCGTGAGTGGCGCGGCGACCTGGAGGTGACGCTCCGTGACGGTACCATGCTCAAGGCGCAGATAGGCCAACCTAGAGGGACCGCAGACGATCCAGGAGCGGCGGCCGAGGTGGAGACCAAGTTCCGCGAGATGGTGGCGCCCCTGTTCAGCGATTCCAGCGCCACGGCGTTGATTGCGGCTGTGGACCACGGGGACGGCTCGGGGATTCTCGAGGTCTGCCGGATGGCGCGGCAGCCGGAGCTGGTGGAGATGGGTCGCTGATGGGTCAGACACTTGCCGAAAAGCTCCTTTCGGTCAAGGTCGGCCGGGCCGTGCGGGCGGGCGAGATCGTCGACGTGGCGGTCGACCTCGCCTACACCTGGGAGGGTATCCTACCGATCTTTCGCGCTGACTTCGAGAGTTTTGGGCGGCCGGTGTGGGACCCCGAGCGGATCGCGATCAACATCGACCACTTCCCCGCCCCAAATCCGTCATACGCAGAGCTGATCAGGGAAACGGTCGACTTCGCCCACCGCCAGGGTATCCGCAACCTGTCCCAGCGGGGCGGCGTACCCAACCAGCAGGTGATAGACGCCGGGCTTTGTCGGCCGGGCATGGTGGTGGTGGGAACCGATTCCCACGCTGTGACTGTGGGTGCGCTCTGTGCCTTCTCGACCGGCATCGGCACCACCGAGATGCTCTCAGTATTCCTGACCGGCGCCATCTGGTTCCGGGTGCCGGAGTCGATTCGCTTGCTCGTCCGCGGACACCTGGGCCATGGGGTCACGCCGAAGGACTTGGCCCTTGCCACCGCGCGGCGCCTGGGCACGGACGGGGCGAGCTACATGGCACTCGAGGGCGGCGGTCCAGGCATCGCCTCGCTCGGCATTTCGGGTAGGCAGACCCTTTGTAACCTGGCCGTTGAAATGGGTGCCAAGGTTGGCCTGCTGCCATCGGACGATCGCACCGTCGCCTTTTGCGAAGCGCTTGGCATGACCGAGATCGAGCGGATCGCGCCGGACCCTGATGCCAATTACGTCAAGACAGTGGAACTCGACCTCGACCCGATCGGCCCACTTGTCGCGGCACCTTCGAGTCCCGCAACCGGCGTAGATGTGGGCGAGATCGGTAAGGGCATCCAGGTGGACCAAGCTTACATTGGCACCTGCAGCGGCGGACGTCTCGAAGACCTGCATTTCGCCGCCGAGATACTGCGCGGCCGCCAGGTCCACGACCGCGTGCGCCTTGTGGTCGTACCTACAACTGAATACGTCTACAAGGAGGCTTCCGCGGACGGTACGCTGGCGATCCTGGCAGCCGCCGGCGCGACCATCCAAAACGCCAACTGTGGAGCCTGCCTGGGCATGCACCAGGGGGTGCTGGGAGCCGGCGACGTTTGCATCTCGAGTGGGAACCGCAACTACCCAGGACGGATGGGACATCGCGACTCTGCGATCTACCTCGCCTCCGCTTACACGGTTGCTGCATCTGCCATCGCCGGCGAGATTGTCGACCCACGCGAGTTCCTGAGGACCAAACTGCCCCTATGAGCCTCCTCGTAACCGGGCGCGTCTGGCGGTTCGGTCACGACGTAGACACCGATCAAATCTACCCTGGCCGCTACCTCGTGGGCCATTACACGCCCGAGGAGATCGCAGGATTTGCCATGGAAGGCAGCCACCACGACCGCTTCCGTACGGAATGCACCGCCGGAGACATCATTGTCGCTGGCCGAAACTTCGGTATGGGGTCGAGTCGGGAGCACGCGGTTACGGCCCTGCAGTACAAGGGCGTGGCGGCTGTTGTGGCGGAGTCGTTCGCTCGAATCTTCTTCCGAAACTGTTTTGCCGTCGGCATGCCGGTGATGTGGGCTGGGGGCGCCGCTGTCATCGAAGAGGGCGATGAGGTGGAGATCGATTTTGCGACCGGTTCGATTCACAGCCTGAGCAGGGGCGGCATCATTGAGGGCATGCCCACCCCACCCCACCTCCTGGAGCAATTCGTGAAGGGCGGACTGCTGCCGATGCTCCGTGAGCGGTTCGCTGTAAGTCAGTAGCCAGGAAATGGCTGCGCATGGTGGCAGGGTGAACCGTCATGAGTATCACCGTGACCGTCGTGGGCAGCTTGTGGGGATGCTTCTATAGGTTGTCAATCCTCTGAAGGAGCCTGAAGATCCTTCCTGCTAGGTGACAAATATGCCTCTCCGCCGGCACCGACGTCCCAACCCAGAAGCCTGTTTCGTGCCCAAAGACCTCTGCCGCGCGCAGAAAATCCGCAGCGGACCTTCGGGGGTGTGGGGTTCAACAATTACGTCGAACTCGTTCGCCGGTGTGCATGGACGGTGAACTGAGCGCGCAATGACCCGAGCCGGATAGGATTTCGAATCGGGGTGGTCGCCTCTCTTCTGTATTCGCTGGTCCGCGTCCTCTTTGACGTGATGGTGACCAGGAGCAACGACCAAGCAGAGCTTCAAGCCGAGGTACCGGCGCTTCGTCGCCAGGCGCAGGTTCTGGAGCGCCAGATCAAGCGCGTGCGCTGGGATGCCGCCGATCGGATGATCCTGGCGGCCTTGCACGAGCGCCTGCCACGCTCTGGGCGGGATTGCTTGTCAAACCAGAGACCGTGCTCACCTGGCACCGAGCATTGGTGCGCCGGAAGTGGGAGGCCTATCGAGGTCGGCCCAGGCGGGGGAGACCGCCGATCTCAAACCAAGTTAGCCAGCTCATCATTCGGATGGCCCGTGAGAACCCGGGCTGGAGTTACTTCAGGCTGCGTGGAGAGCTGTTGAAGCTTGGCCATACGGTGGCGGCGACGACAATCCGGTCGCTGCTACTGGCGGCTGGCATTCCGCCCGCACCTCGGCGATCGGGGTTGACGTGGAAGCAGTTCCTTCGGGCGCATGCCGAAAGCGTGATCGCGGCTGACTTCCTTTGTGTGGACCCGATCTTCTTCAAGCGCCTATACGTCCTCTTCTTTGGTCACCTGTCGACTCGGCGGATCCTGGCGGCGAGTTGTACGGCCGAGGCCACCGAGGCTTGGGTAACTCAACAGGCTCGGCAACTGACCTGGAGGCTCCAAGACGAGGGCGTCAAGCTTGGATACGTGATCCATGATCGGGACAAGAAGTTCGCGGCCAAGGGTGACACGGTGTTCAAGTCGGAGGGCGCACGAGTCATCCTGACTCCGTTGATGGCGCCTCTGGCGAACTCGGTCGCGGAGCGGTGGGTGGGCAGTTACCGGCGGGAGGCGTTGGATCGGAATGCTGATCCTGAATCAGCGCCATCTGGAGGCGGTCCTGCGTGAGTATTGCGCTCACTACAACGACGAGCTCCCGCATCGGAGCCGGAATCTGCGTCCGCCCTCATACCGCGGTGATCCACCGACTCCGGTTGGTGGGCACATCAAGCGCACAACGCGCCTGGGCGGCCTACTCAGCAGCTATGGGGTCGTTGCACAGGCTGCATGACAACCATGTTCCGAGCCCGGGATGCCTACAGGATCTCGCGACGTATTTCTTGAACCCGACACCTTGCAAGGGAGGGCGCTACCGTGGTGGGTTGGGACGCGTGCTCCACATGATCAAGGGAGCAAGCTTCTGGCGAATATTGCACGCGCCGTCTTAATTGGCAGGCTCGGGTTCTATGCGGCTCGAGCGCCTCTGCGCCGCCCGAGACAATTGAGCAGACGCGACGACGTGGGAGGCGATGCGGTTTAGGGAACGGTTGCGGACTAATTCGAATAGCCTCACCAACAACAGCAATCTGGGACCTCAGTCAAGCCGCTGGGTTGTGCTGGGCGTCGCGCTTGCAATCCAAGTTTCGACCTCGATTGTCGCTGCCGCCCTGCCGGTCTTGCTTCCGCTGGTGAAATCTGAGTTTCACCTTACATTCGCCCAAGCTGGAGTGCTCGCCAATTTTCCTTACGCGGGCAGCTTCTTCACGCTAGCGCTCGCCGGATGGGCAGTTGACACACTTGGCGACCGCGTAGTACTGGTGGTTGGTGGGTTGGTCACGGGTGTCGCGGCCCTGGCCACAGCGATCGCACCCAGCTTGGCGTTGGTTCTTGTAGCGCTACTGGTCATGGGGGCCGGGATTTCGATGCCGACACCAGCTGGAAGCATCGCGGTTCGAGGTGCTTTTTCCCTAAAACTGCGCGGGACGGTTATGGGAATCCGCCAGACCGGGATCCCTATCGGTAGTTTCTTTGCCGCTATCGCTTTACCGCCTATGGCTCTGGCGTCAGGGTGGCGTGTCGCTGTCGCGGTGGCGGGGGCAGCATCAATCGTGATTGCCGTGGCAGGACTACGCATCTACCGCTCGAAGCCTCGACCAGGCGAATCGAGTGTTCCGAGCACGACTCTGCTTCGTGTTTTCAATCGCAGGATCGCAGTCGCAGGACTCAGTGGGCTCCTGATGGTCTCTGGCCAAATGTGCCTTTTGACTTACTTAGGCGCCTTTCTAATCCGTGACCGCGATTTGAGCATTACAAATGCGGCTTTCTATCTCGGACTTGCTTCGCTGGCGGGCGCATTTGGCAGAGTGCTTTGGGGCATGGTCAGCGATCGCTTTCTGTCGAGCAGCCGTCGAGGTGCGCTGTTGATGGCGGGGGCATTCGGAGCGGTGGGGAGTATTGGACTTGCCATCCTGCCAAACAGTCTTCCCTTTCCCTTCTTGGTCGCCGCGATACTCCTTTGTGCGACAGGAGCGGTCGGATGGAACAGTGTGCAAGTTATATTCCTGTCCGAACTGGCGCCGATCGGGAGCGAGGGCCGAGGTGTCGGTCTAGGGCAGATGATTCAGCAGCCGGGAATCCTATTGGGACCCTTCCTCTTCGGGTGGATCGTGGATGCGACTGCATCTTTCCGACCAGCGTGGCTGCTGCTGGCTGGCTTCCTCTTGGTGGCAATGATGACCATAGCTACGGTTGGAGAGTCCCCGCAGAGCCGCTCAACGTGATCAGATCGCCAAGATGCACCTGTCCTCCCTGCCCCGGTTCAATCTGTCGCTCGCCACAAACACGGGACCTGTGGGGCACACTAATTCGTCGACGCCTGGCTACACGTCTGAAGTTAGACCGCGGATAGGATCGCTCTACGTCGATGCTGCTGGCGTTGGCTTACTCATGCCTTCGACTTCTACTGGACGGCGCTGACGTCCGCCTTCGGCGACAGGAGCTTTTGTCAATAGGTGTGGAATTTCCTTCCGGACCTTCGACATCTTTAAGCGGTCATCACCTACATCTCTGATTCCGATTGCTGCATGACTCCGTCCCTGAAAACCTCGCCTGCGATCACCATCGCCATGAGGTTCGGGCCGCCGTTGAGTGCGCGCCAGCTGAAGCTCAGCCGGCGCACGATCTTGTAGACGAGGTAGAGCGCGTTCTCCCGATGCCGCATTCGCTTGGCACACCGGCGAACACCGACTCGATGGGGTTGGTTGTCTTGAGGTGAATCCAGTGGTCGGCGGGAAAGTCATAGAAGGTGACGAAGTCATCCCAGTCACGCAGCACGGTATCGGCAGCCGGGACCTACCGCTCGCGCCGAAGCCAGTCAACCATTTCGTCCCGAACCCTTTCCGAATCGGCCCGGGTCGTGGCGTTGTACAGCTCGCCGAGCTTGGCTTTTGCATCGGCTTCCATCCGCTTGGGCAGTTTGCGCGTGGCCATGTGAAAGTACCCATCTGGGGACTGTTGCCGAACTCGATGAAGTAGCCGACAATCGTCCTGACCTCGTCGATCCAGTTCACGTCCCAGATGGAGGTAGCGCCCATGATGGGCACCAAGACGGTCGAGCCGAAGCTCTACCTCAACTTCTCGCTCGATGCAGCCGTGCCGCGCACCCACATCGTGCGTCGGCTTGCTTCAGCAGTCGACTTCAGTTTCGTGCCCAGCTTGGTTAAGAAGTACTACAGCAACACAGGCCAACCGTCCGTTGACCCGGTCGTTATTTTCAAGCTGTCACTGCTCGGCTACTTGTTCAACATCAGCAGCGAGCGACGCATCTGTGAAGAGGCCGGCCTCAATTTGGCCTGGCGTTGGTTTCTCGGATATGAGCTCGATGAATCGATTCCCGATCACAGCGTCCTCAGCAAAGCGCGCAAGCGTTACGGCGTGGCGGTCTACGAACGATTCTTCCAGCAGGTCGTGCGGATGTGCGAGGCACGCGGATTGGTGCAAGGTGACGTGCTGTTCCTCGATGCCACCATGACCAAGGCGAATGCCTCGTCGAAGTCGCTGCGCTCGCGCAAGCTGCTCGAGCAGCTGCTGCCGACTCCAAAGCAATTCGTTGCCGATCTATGGCTGGTGAACGAGCTCGAGGTCGAGTCGGCGCCGCGACCGAAGAAGCCGCGAAGCGGCCGACCGGTGAACCCCGATGCCAAATATCTGCAGTCGCGTTCGGTCACCAACGACATGCGGTTTAGCGCGACCGATCCGGATGCCGAGCTCTTCCGCAAGGTGGGCGAGACCCCGATCTTGGCTCACAAGACGCAAATGGTGGTGGACGGTGGTTCGGCTGCGATCATCACGGCGGTTGACGTACGGCCGGCCTGCGAAGCAGATAGCCATGCGGTGGGCCGCATGTTGGATAAGCATCGAGCGGCAGTGGGTCGGCCGGCTCGCGAATTGGTCGGCGACACCGGCTATGGTCGGGAGGTCGCGTTCAAGGAGTGCCTGGTTCGAGGCGTTCAGCCGACGCTGCGGGTTCGCAATCTCAGCAATGTGCACGGCGGTTTTACCCGCGACCACTTCACCTACGTACCTGAACGCGATGTCTTCATCTGCCCGGAAGGCAAGGAGATGCGCCACTTCACGGACAACTTCCGACAACGGCAGGCGATCTATAAACCTCGACGCGGAACCTGCAAGGGCTGTCCGCTGAAGACACAATGCGCGCCTGGTCAGGGCGACCGCTCGGTGATTCGACGTTGGGATATCGATATCTGGGAGCAAGTGGAGCAGCGACTTGCGAGTCGGCCTGGTCGTGCGCTCCTTCGTCGCCGGCAAATCGTAAGCGAGCGCATCTTTGCCGACGCGAAGGTCAAGCACGGACTCGACAAGGCTCAGTTTCGAGGTCGCGCGAAGATGCAGATCCAGGCGCTGCTGACGGCAACCACCATGAACCTGAAGCGACTCATTCGTCAGCGCCCGGTGCCGCAGGCCGGGCTTGGGGTCGGGTTGGCGGGTCAGCTGGCCGGATCTGAGCGGGTCTCAGCGCTCTTCGCGCACTACGAACAGGCTCACGACATAGCCAGGCGAATCCAAGGCCGAATTCGAATCTCGATCACCTTCAAGCCCCTTCAGGCTTCGCTGCCAAACCTTTAGACCCTCTTCGGCAACAGTCCCCTCCTTCGTACTTCGTCGGGACTTCGGCCCACAGTGGCGCAGTGTGCGTCCAAAACACCCGCCAGCCGGCCAGCCTCCTCGACAGTCCCGCCGGGGTAGTTCCAGACACTTGCGTGTTG
>Ga0307374_10003213_pt1 | contig 28115 bp, 25 predicted proteins | sample OX3MG_FD_202532 | JGI IMG/M metagenome (GOLD analysis project Ga0307374, IMG submission 202532) | Soil microbial communities from Risofladan, Vaasa, Finland - OX-3 | ecosystem: Environmental > Terrestrial > Soil > Coastal area > Acid sulfate soil | place: Finland: Risofladan, Vaasa | collected... | reverse complement strand
CGCATCGGATCCGCCATGGCACCGCGACCCTCCTCGTCAACAACGGGATGCCGCTCGAAGAAGTCTCCCGCTACCTCGGCCATTCTTCGACCGATGTCACCCGCCGCTATGCCCAGCAGACCCCGGGAGCCCTCGGGGTGCGGGCCGCCGAGGCGCTCGAGCGGGCGGGGCTCGTGGGGGTCGGGTGACACCGGAGCGACACGTCGTTCGCCTGAAAGACCAACCGCACTGCGGACCTGGGGTCGGCGAAACGACCGATGACGTCCTCGCGGTCGAGTCATCGGGCGATGCCACGTCCTCGCATCGGAGGGTACCCTACCGCCATTCGACGGACGGCGCGCATCAGCCAGGCCGTCACCAACCCGGAGCCTTCTCTTGCGCCACGCGCCTAAGCTGATCGTGGCCCCCGGTTCCCGCGGGCAGACGACGCTCCGCGGTGACTCCCCCCAGCACCCTCCCGTCGTCATTGGGCACTCGCGACCGGGGGCCGCCTCTGTGCGTGCGCGACGTCATGAATGGCTTGGTCTCTCGCGGCCACCCTGGGCCCGAGGTGCACTACGGACAGATCGAGACGTTCCGCCGACCCCGCTCGACGTCGCTCACGGAGCGCGGGTGGAGTCCGGACTCCTCGGCGAGGCGCTCCTCCAGGTCGGCGGGCAATGGGCTTGTTCACTCGTGACAGTCCGCCGCCGGGTCGTCGGATCGGCACCTGGCCCCGACAACGGGTCCGGAGGGATCGGGCCCGTCGTTCGCGGCTCAGGTGGCTGGGTCGGGACTCACGTCGTGTATCGCGGCCGCCGCACGCGGCGGTGCGATCCCGGCGGTCGGTTGGGTCATCCGGGAATGACCGGGCACTCGAACTCCTTGACCGGGGAGCTCGCGATCGTGATCCAGCCGTCCGCCGCATAGGCAAGTACCTGGGCGCCGCTCGTCAGCTGGACGGGTGTGACCGTCCACGCGACTGGCAGGACCATCCAGCGACCGCCGCGGAAACCGGGATCTCCGGGCGCCGCTGCCGCGACGTTGGCGAGGCCATCGCCAAGGGCGTAGATTGCCTCGAATGAGCTCGCCGGCGCGCCGGTGGTGGTGAAGTCGGTGGGCGTCCCGACGGTGCGGTACTGCACGCCATCAGCGTAAAACGACAGGGCTGGGGGTCCGCCCGCCAGGACCGATCCGGCTGCGATCGTGAAGAGCAGGCCCAGTGCTGCGACGAGTGCGGCGAGTCTGTGCATGTCATGCCTCCGTGCCGAGTTCCTGGATCGGGCGCTTCAGGACGCCACGATGTCCACCATGGTCACTGCCTCGGGTGACGACCCGAAGACGGTCGCATGACACTTCGATGACGGCTCACCGAGAGCCCGTCACGGGGCAGGATGTCCTCACCGGGCGTGCACTCGGAGTGCCTGACCGGGGACGCATCCGAAGATGGGAGCGGCGCTCCAGGCATACCTCGAGCGAGGCCGGCCGGCTCCTGCCTCCCTCCTCGGCCGGTGATCCGGGCTGGCTGTTCTCTCGGCGGGGGTGGGTGCGCCACGACCGCTCACGATGAACGCCCTCTCGCTCATGGTGAACCGCCGCTATCACGGCGGCGGTGGGACCCTCCGGACGTTCGGCTCGCATCGGATCCGCCATGGCACCGCGACCCTCCTCGTCAACAACGGGATGCCGCTCGAAGAAGTCTCCCGCTACCTCGGCCATTCTTCGACCGATGTCACCCGCCGCTATGCCCAGCAGACCCCGGGCGCACTCGGGGTGCGGGTCGCCGCGGCGCTCGAGCGAGCGGGGCTCGTGGCGGGGTGAGCGGACTAGCGTGCCGACCCGCCAGCATGCCATTGGTCGCGCATGCCGAGCGGTCGGCGTCGCCACGCAGTCGTTGGATCATCTGGCAATTCAATGCGGTCTGTCTGAGCACCTTCGCCTTGGACCGACGGAGAACCTGAGCAGAGCGGCAGGTTGCGGGCGCACATGTTTGCCTGCCAGACGGTCCTGCGGTGCCGCAATCCAAGCGACACGAGACCGACCGCCGCAATGAGCGCCAGGGATCGCCGCTCAAAGTGGCAGCGGCGGCCACCTCAACGTCGGCCGGACGCTTGCCCCGGCGCTGATGACCGGTGGCCTCTCACTCCTGTTCGGGGCGAGCCGCTCGAAGGGCCAGCTCACGATCACGTTCACGAAGCTCGGCTGAGCCCCCACCGGGACGGCTCCGAAAGTCGCGAACGACCTTGTTCGTCGAGGAGCGGCGGGCTTGCTCGACGCCGGTGCGCTCGCGCACTCGGCTTTCGCTCCGTGATGGCGACCCTGCGACGCGGCCCGGACCGCACCGGCCCGAACGGGGCGAGCGCTGACGGACGCCGAGCACCAAGGGCTGAACGGACAGACATGAGGATCTCCGGCGAGTGACACCGCCGCCGGACCTTCGGGTGGTACGCGGCCGATGGGGTGGGTGCAGGCCCCGGCCGACGCTATGATCGCCTCATGCCTGCTGCCAGTCCGGAGGTCGTCCTCCATCCGGCCGTCCTCCGCTGGGTGCGCGAACGCGCTCGGCTCGATGACGCACGCCTGGCCCGGAAGATCGGGTTGGACGCGGTCGGATCGTCGAGTGGGAGCGCACCGGCCGACTGCGGATCTCCGACGCCGAGAAGCTGGCTCGGGCAACGTACACGCCGCTCGGCTATCTGTTCTTGCCTGAACCACCGATTGAGCGGCTGCCGTTGACCGACTTTTCGGTCGATCGGAGACGAGACGCATGATCGGCCGAGCCCAGCGCTGCTCGATGTCCTCGATGACGCCGAACGGCGCCAGCGTTGGTACCGCGACTACCTGGCGGCAAAGGGCGGGCAGCCGCTCGACTTTGTCGGAAGCCTGACCGAGCGGGAGCCCGTGGTGGCAGCGGCCGCTCGACTCCGCGAGCGCCATGGCTTGACGACGGACCTGCGCGCCGAGGCCCCGACCTGGGATGACGCCCTGCGACTCGAGATCGATCGGATCGAGCAGTCGGGCTTACTCGTCCTGCGGAGCGGCATCGTCGGCAACAACACCCATCGGCCGCTCGACGTCCGCGAGTTCCGCGGGTTCGCAATGGCCGATCCGTACGCTCCGCTCATCTTCCTCAACGGTCGCGACGGACGAGCCGCCCAGATGTTCACCCTCATCCATGAGCTCGTGCATGTGTGGCTCGGCCAGTCGGGCGTCTCGAATCTGACCCAGACGATGCCGTCTGACCACCACACCGAGCGGTATAGCAACGCCGTCGCCGCTGAAGTGCTGGTACCGGAGGCGATGCTCCGTGATCGCTGGCAGATGATCGAGCACGACCTCGACACGGCGGCCGCGGCACTCACCCGTCAGTTCAAGGTGAGCAGCCTCGTGATCCTCCGTCGCCTGCATGACATCGGGGCCCTCGATTGGGCGACCTTCCGCACGCGGTATCCGGCTGAGGAAGCACGGTTTGCGGCGCTCGCCGATGCGCAGCCCGGTGGGGGCGACTTCTATCGCACGCAGCGGACTCGATCGAGCACGCGCTTCGCGACGGCGTTGATCGAAGACACCCTCGAAGGGCGCACGTCGTGGCGGGATGCCCTCAAGCTCCTTGGCATCAAGAAGATCGCAACGTTCAAGGAGATGGCGCGGAACCTGGGGCTGCCGGCCTGATGGGTTTCCTCCTCGACGCGGACACCCTCATCCAGGCGAAGAACACCTATTACGCGTTCGACCTCTGCCCCGGATTCTGGGCCTTCCTCGAGCGGGAGCGAGCAGCCGGTGCGATGTTGAGCATCCACCGCGTCCGCCTCGAGCTCGAGGCGGGAAACGACGAGTTGGCGGCCTGGGCGCGAACCCAGGGCGACGCGTTCTTCATCGGCGAGACCGCCGCTACCGCGACCTCGATGGAGCAAGTGAGCCAATGGGTCCAGGCGGGCAACTTCACCGATGAGGCGAAGCGGACGTTCTTTGGCGGTGCGGACCCGTTCCTCATCGCGCAGGCCCTCGCTGATGGTCATACCGTCGTGAGCCACGAGGTGCATGTGGAGGGCCAGCGGAACAAGGTCAAGATACCCACGGTGTGCCGCGGGCTCGGCGTGCCGTGTGAACTGACCTTCAACGCGTTGCGCCAACGCGGCGCCGTTCTGCTCGAGATTGCGCTCCCCGGATCGGCCGTCGACCGCCCCACCATCCCTGGCAGCCCGGCTCAGGCCCGAATGCGCGCGTTCGTGGGGTCGTACGGCGCCCGGAACGACACGCTCGCCGGGAACCGCTCCGTCGCGATCTCGACCTCGTAAGTCCCGGCCGCGAGCCAGTCCGTGGTGACCGGTCCGTCGGCGCGCCGGACGTAGCCGAGCCCGATGGAGCGGCCGATCGTGTGCCCGAACATCGCCGAGGTGATCCGCCCGACGAGGACGCCGTCGCGCCAGACAGGCTCATTGTGGTACATGAGCGGCTCGGGGTCGTCGAGGGTGAACACCGCGAGGCGCCGGGGCAGCCCGACCTCGCGCTGCCGGAGGAGCGCGTCCCGCCCGATGAACCCACCCGGCTTGTCCCAGGCGACGGTGAATCCGAGCCCTGCCTCGAGGACGGTGTCCTCGTCGCTGATGTCGTCGCCCCAGTGGCGGTACGCCTTCTCGATCCGCAGCGAGTTGAGGGCGTGATAGCCCGCGTGGCGGAGCCCGAACGCCTCGCCGGCGGCGATGATCGTGTCGTAGACGTGGGTCGTGAACTCGGTCGGGACATAGAGCTCCCAGCCGAGCTCGCCGACGTAGGTGACGCGCGCCGCCCGGACGAAGCCCATCCCGAGATCGATTTCGCGCGCCGTCCCGAACGGGAACGCGGCGTTCGAGAGGTCGGCGTCGCTAAGGGAGGCGAGCAGCTCGCGCGAGCGCGGACCCATGATGCTGATCACGGCCTCGGCCGAGGTGACGTCGGTCACCGCCACGCGCCCCTCGGGCGGAATCCGCCGGTGGAGCCAGTCGAGATCCCTGATTGTGGAGGTCCCGGTCGTGATCGCCATGAACCGGTCGCCGTCGAGGCGCGTGACGGTCACGTCCGATTCGATCGTGCCTCGCTCGTTGAGCCACTGGGTGTAGACGATCCGGCCCGGCTCGACGGCGACGTCGGCGGTGCAGATCCGCCCGAGGACCCGTTCCGCGTCGCGGCCCTGGACGAGGATCTTGCCGAACGAGGTCTGGTCGAACAGGCCCACCGCCTCGCGGACGGCGCGATGCTCCTCGACGCTGTACGGGAACCAGTTCTGGCGCCCGTAGCTGTACTCGTAGCGCGGCTCGACGCCGGCCGGGGCGTACCAGTTCGCCCGCTCCCAGCCAGCAACCTCGCCGAAGCACGCGTTCCGGGCCGCGAGCCGGTCGTGGAGCGGCGAGTGGCGGACGCCGCGTGACGTCTCGAACTGGCGGAACGGCCAGTGCATGTCGTAGAGGAGGCCGAGCGTCTCGGTCGTCCGCTGGTAGAGGTAGCGGCGGTTGCGCTGGAAGGGCATGAACCGCCGGATGTCGACCTCCCAGAGGTCCATCGGGGCGTGGCCGTCGACGAGCCAGTCGGCGACCGCCCGCCCGGCCCCTCCTGCGGACGCGAAGCCGACCGAGTTGAACCCCGCCGCCACGAAGTAGCCGCCGAGACCGGGCGCTTCGCCGAGGACGTAGCGGTCGTCGGGCGTGAAGCTCTCCGGGCCGTTGAAGTGGAGTTGGTAGCCGATCTCGCCGAGGATCGGAACCCGGCGCGCGATCCGCTCGAGGTAGGGCGTGATGTGGTCCCAGTCCTCGGGCAGAGTCGTGAACTCGGCGTCCTCGGGGATCCCGCGGGTCGCCCACGGCTTCGCGCCGGGCTCGAAGAAGCCGACCAGGAGCTTGCCGGTGTCGACGCGGACGTAGGCGGTGTCGTCCGGGCAGCGCAGCGGCGGCAGATCCGGATCGAGGCCGGGGATCGGCTCGGTGATGAGGTAGAAGTGCTCGGCGGCGTGGAGCGGGATCGCGACATCGTTCCGGGCGCCCAGCTCGCGGGCCCACATCCCCGTGCAATTGACGACGTACTCGCAGGCGATGTCGCCGCGCTCGGTCGAGACGCCGCTGACGCGGCCGTCCCGCTCGTGGATCTCGGTCACCTTCGTGTGCTCGAAGATGCGCGCGCCGCCGAGCCGAGCCCCCTTCGCGAGCGCCTGCGTGACATCGGTCGGATTGGCGACCCCGTCGCCGGGCAGATACGCGGCCCCGATGACCTCGCTCGGGTCCATGAGCGGCCACATCTCGCCGGCCCGCCCGGCGCCCATGAGCTCGACGTCGAACCCGCACACGCGGGCCATCGAGGCGTTGCGCTGCACCTCGGCCCAGCGATCCTCGGTCGTGGCGAGGAGGATCGACCCGGTCCCCCGGAACCCGGTCCCGAGGCCGGTCCGGCGCTCGAGCTCCTCGAACAGCTCCGCGGCGTACTTCGCGAGCATGCTCATGTTGTATGTGGCCCGCAGCTGGCCGACGAGCCCGGCCGCATGCCACGTCGTGCCGGATGTGAGCCGCTTGCGCTCGAGGAGGACGACGTCGCCCCAGCCGCGTTCGGTCAGGTGGTAGGCGACGCTGCAACCGACGATTCCACCACCAATGACGACGACCCGAGCCTGGCTCGGGAAGCCACCGGCTGCGGGGTTGACTCCCGCGGCAAGGTTGCCTCCCGTGGCGAGGTTGTCGGAGCGTCCCCTCGGCATTGGAGTCATGTCTCCCATCCCAGCGTTGGTACGTCGACCTGACGGCGTCGGTGCCCCTTGCGACCGACCCTGGCTCACGCGTCCGCGCTCGCAGCGATCACGTGCCCATCAAGCCCGAGCGCTGCACGTGCCGTCTCGAGGAGCAGCCGGCGGAGCCGCTCCGGCGTCGCCCCGGGTACGCCGAGCACGATCGCCAGCTCTGCGCCATCGACCTGCATGATGAGCTTGTCGACAATGTCCGCCGTCGGCCAGGAGGGCTGGAAGATCCCGGCGGCGATACCCTGTTCGATCGCGTCCTCGAACGGGGGGCGCCACGCGGCATAGAAACGCCCGAGCTTCGCCCGCAGCTCCTCGTCACGCGCCATCGCACAGAACTCCACCCAGATCCGGCTGTGCCACAGGAGCGGCTCGGCGAGCGAGGCATCGAGGAGAGACCTCAGGCGGCGCCAGGGGTCACCGCCGGCCGAAGCGGCCGAGAGCCAGGCGTCGAGCCGTCGCGCCGCGGACCACTCGAAGAGCTCGGCGACGAGGCGGTCGCGCGTGTCGAAGTAATGCTGGACCGTGCCGATCGAAACGCCGGCCGCCTCGGCGACGTCGCGGAGGCGGCTTCGCTCCACGCCGTGTGTGACGAGCAGCCGCTCGGCGGCCGCGAGGATCCGTTCCCGCTGCTGACCCCGTCGCGCTTCGGCGCGGCTCGGCTCAGTCCTCGAGATCGCCACCCCTACCTCCAGTCGTGCACGGATCGGCGGGCCGCACTTCGATCTCCTCCCCGGCCGAGGATCCGCTGTCCGTGCTGCGCGGACGAGGCATTGACGGTGCCCGTATGACGGGATCATCATAACACTCGATTATTATTCGTGGTTCCCGCGGCCATCCAGAATTCCCCGCCGACCGTGTCGCTGGCCTGCCAGCACGACCAGTCGATCCAATGGCATGAGGAGTCTGTACGCGATGCGGACCCAGGCACGGGTGGTCGTCATCGGCGGCGGGGTCGTCGGGTGCAGCCTGCTGTATCACCTCGCCAAGCTCGGTTGGCGCGACACGCTCCTGCTTGAGAAGAACGAGCTGACCGCCGGTTCGACCTGGCACGCCGCTGGCCTGTGCACCCAGTTCAGCGCCAGCCTCAACATCACCCGGCTGCTCATGTACGGCGTCGAGCTCTGCAAGCAGCTCGAGGCCGAGACCGGCCACGCCGTCGACTTCCGCGAGGTCGGCAGCATCCGCCTCGCCACCGTCCCGGAGCGACTCGACCACTACCGCGACCAGCGCGGCCTCGCCCGGGTCGCGGGTCTCCCGTTCGAGATCATCGGTCCGGAGGAGATCGGCCGGCTCTGCCCGATCCTCTCGCTCGACGGCGTCCTCGCCGGAGCCTGGACCCCGACCGACGGCTACGTCGACCCATCGAGCGTCACCGAGGCGATGGCGAGGGGTGCCCGCGACCTCGGCGCCGAGATCCAGCGGCACACGCCGGTCCGGGCGCTCCACCAGCTGCCGAACGGCGAGTGGGATGTGGTCACGGACGCCGGGACCGTAAGGGCGGAGATCGTCGTCAACGCCGCGGGGATCTGGGGCCGCGAGATCGGGAAGCTGGCCGGGGTGGACCTCCCGATCGTGCCGATGGAGCACCAGTACCTCGTCACCGACGCGATCCCGGCCCTCGTGCCGCCGCACCGGGAGATGCCGGTTGTCCGTGATGTCGAGGCCTCGTTCTACGTTCGCGAAGAGGCGAACGGGCTCATCGTCGGGCCCTACGAACGGAAGCCGAAGCCCTGGTCGGCCCGGGGCGTCCCGCCCGGATTCGGTCAGCAGCTCCTCGCTCCGGACCTGCCCCAGGTCGAGTCCGTCGTCGCGCTCGCCCAGGCCCGCCTCCCTGACCTCGCCTCGGCCGGCCTCAAGCAGCTCCTCTGCGGGCCGACGAGCTACACGCCCGACGGCAACGCCCTCATGGGCTGGGTCCCGGGCCTCCGGAACTTCTTCGTTCTCGCCGGCTTCAGCTACGGGATCGTCCAGGCGGGCGGCGCGGGCCGCAACGCGGCCGAGTGGATCGTGGATGGCGAGCCTGCCGACAACATGTGGGAGCTCGATGTCCGCCGGTTCGGCCCGCACGCCGCCGCCCTCCCGTTCGTCGTCGCCCGGGCCAGCGAGGTGTACGAGCGCGAGTACGCGATCCCGTACCCGTTCGAGGAGCTGCCGGCCGGCCGGCCCCTCAAGACCGATCCGCTGTACGACCGCCTCGCGGCGAGGGGTGCGGTCTTCGGCGCCCGGAACGGCTGGGAGCGCCCGATGTGGTTCGTCCCGGCCGGCCAGCCGCGCGGTGACGAGCCGACCTACCGCCGGCCTGGCTGGTTGCCCCACGAGATCGCCGAGTGCCGGGCGATCCGCGAGCGCGCGGGCCTCCTGGACATGTCGAGCTTCGCCAAGTACGAGGTGCGCGGTCCTGGGGCGGCAGGACTCCTCGACCGGCTCTCGGCCAACCGGCTGCCGCGGGTCGGGCGTGCCGCGGTCACCCAGATGCTGACGCCGCGGGGCGGAATCGAGTGCGACATGACCGTCACCCGAGTGGCAGAGGATCGGTTCTACCTCATCACGGCGGCCGGCACGGAAACGCACGACCTCGACTGGATCGAGCGCCACGCGCCGACCGATGGGACCGTCGCCGTGGAGAACGTGACCGCCCGCTGGGGCGTGCTGATGGTGGCCGGTCCGCGATCGCGCGACCTGCTCGCTCCCCTGGCCGAGGCCGACCTTTCGGACGACGCGTTTCCGTTCATGGCCATGCGCGACATCGTGATCGGGTCCGTCCCGGTCCGGGCGCTCCGGGTCACGTACACGGGCGAACTGGGCTGGGAGCTCCACCACTCGATCGAGTACTCGCGGACGCTCTACGACCTGCTCACGGAGGCGGGCGCGGCCGTCGGGCTCGCCGATGTCGGCTACCGGGCCCTCGACTCGCTCCGCCTCGAGAAGGGGTACCGGCTGTGGGGCGTCGACATCACGTCCCAGTACACCCCGCTCGAGGCCGGCCTGGAGCGATTCGTCCGCTTCGACAAGGGCGACTTCATCGGTCGGGACGCGCTCCTCCGGCAGCGCGACGAGGGGCTCACCCAGACGCTCGCGTGCCTGACCATCGACCTCGACCCTGCGGACACGCTCTTCCCGCGGGGTGGCGAACCGCTGATGTCGGCCGGCGAACCGGTCGGCTACCTGCGCGCCGCCCACCCGGGGCATGCGGTCGGGGCCACGATCGGGTTGGCGTATCTGCCGATCGCCCTCGCCGTCGTCGGCACTCGGCTGGAGGTCGAGATCCTCGGCGAACGGCGCGCCGCCGTGGTTGTCGAGGCCCCGCTCTACGACCCGAGCGGGGAACGGATGCGCGGATCGTCGTCGAACCGAACCACCGACGAACGCGAGGTGATGTCGACATGAGCACAGACACAAACGTGACGCAGGGGGCCAGCCCGGGACACGTTGCCGGCACGCTGCCTGAGCACGCCCAGGTGGTCATCGTCGGCGGCGGGGTGATCGGCGCCAGTGTCGCCTACCACCTCACGAAGCTCGGCTGGCGCGATGTCGTGCTGCTGGAACGCAAGCAGCTGACCGCCGGGACGACCTGGCACGCGGCGGGGCTGATGACGTCGGCGGGCTGCGCCACCGAGGCGCTCCTCTGGATGGCCCGCTACACCCGCGACCTGTGCACCTCGCTCGAGGCCGAGACCGGTCAGGCGACCGGCTTCCGCCCCATCGGCCACCTGTCTCTGGCAACCACGCCCGGACGGCTCGAGGCGCTCCGGCGCGAAGCAGCGTTCACTCGCGGATACGGCGTCGATAACCAGGAACTCTCGGCCCGCGAGTTCGGCAAGCTGTGGCCGCAGGCGAGGACCGACGACGTCCTTGCCGCCTTCTACGTCGCCGACGAGGGGCGGGTCAACCCCGCCGACCTCACGATGGCCTACGCGAAGGGCGCCCGGCTGGGCGGCGCGCGGATCGTCGAGGGCGCAACCGTCACCGGCTTCACGAGCGCCCGCGGCCGGGTCACGGGCGTGGTCACGGACCGGGGCACGATCTGGACCGAGTACGTGGTCAACGCCGCCGGGATGTGGGCAAGGCAGGTCGGCGCGCTGGCCGGGGTGTCGGTGCCGCTCCAGGCGGCGGAGCACTACTACCTGATCACCGACACCGTCGCGTGGGCGAACCCTGATCTGCCGGTCATCGAGGAACCAGATCGCCATGGCTACTACCGCGAGGAGGGCGGCGGGATCCTGGTCGGCCTGTTCGAGCCGATTGCCGGGCCCTGGGCGCTCGACGGTGTCCCGGGTGATGTCGCATTCGCCAGCCTGCCGCCGGACTGGGAGCGCGTCGGGCCGTACCTGGCCCGGGCGATGGATCGCGTTCCGGCGCTGCACGAGGCCGGCGTCCGGACGCTGTTCTGCGGGCCGGAGAGCTTCACGTCGGACATCGGCCCGCTGCTCGGCAAAGCACCCGAGCTCGGCGGCTTCTTCGTCGCGGCCGGAATGAACTCGCTCGGTATCATCCTGAGCGGCGGCGCCGGGAGCCTGATCGCCCAGTGGATCGTCGATGGGGTCCCGCCAGTCGACACGACCGGTCTGGCCATCGACCGGACCCAGCCGTTCGAGACGAGCCGCCGCTTCCGCGCGGACCGGACGGTCGAGCAGCTCGGGGTGCTCTTCGCCAACGCAGCGTGGCCGAACTGGCACCCGCGGACCGCGCGCAACGTCCGCCGGTCGGTGGTCCACGACCGGCTGGCCGCGGCGGGTGCCCACTTCGCCGTCTCCTCGGGCTGGGAGTACCCGGAGTGGTTCGCGGCCGATGGTGCGCCACCGGATATCGCACTCGGTTGGGGGCGCGACGGCTCCTTCGCGCTCCAGGCGGCCGAGCATCGCGCCGTGCGCGAGGCGGTCGGCATGATCGACATGTCGCTGATGGCGAAGTTCCTCGTCCAGGGCCGGGACGCCGAGGCCGTCCTGAACCGGATCTGCGCCAACGATGTGGCCGTGCCGGTCGGCCGGATCGTCTACACCCAGTGGCTCAACGAGCGTGGCGGCATCGAGGCCGACCTCACCGTCACCCGCCTCGCCGAAGAGCGGTTCCTCGTCGTCGTGACGGACCTCATCCACCGCCGGATCGCACCGTGGATCGAGCGGCATGCACCGGACGGCGCCCACGTGACGGTCACCGACGTGACCTCCGGGACGACCCTCCTCACCGTCCAGGGCCCGCGGTCCCGCGAGCTGCTCCAGCGCCTCACGAGCGCCGACCTCTCGAACGACGCGTTCCCGTATCTGAGCGCCAGCGAGATCGACGTCCACTACGCCCGGGTGCTCGCGATGCGGGTTACGTACGTCGGGGAGCTGGGCTGGGAGCTGCACATCCCGGCCGAGTGCTCGCTCACCGTGTACGACGCGCTACTGGAGGCAGGAACGGATCTCGGGTACCGCAACGTCGGCCTCGGCGCGATGAACAGCCTCCGCCTGGAGAAGGCCTATCGCGACTATGGCCTGGACATCGACAACACCGACACGCCGCTCGACGTGGGTCTCGGCTTCGCGCTCGCCTGGGACAAGCCGGGGGGCTTCATCGGGCGCGAGGCGCTGCTCGCCCGGCGACACGCCGGCCCCCAGAGCCGACGGCTCGCTCAGTTCCTCCTCGAGGACCCGGGGCCGCTGCTCCACGGTGGTGAGCCGATCCTCCGCGACGGCCGCTGGTTCGGACACATCCGGGCGGGCGCGTACGGCCACACGCTGGGCGGAGCCGTCGGTCTCGGCATGGTCGAGGACGACGCGGGCATCCCCGTGGAGGTGATCCAGAGCGGCCGGTTCGAGGTCGACATCGCCGGGATCCGATACCCGGCGCGAGCCTCGGTTCGCCCGCTCTACGATCCGGACCGCCTCCGCGTCAAGAGTTGAGGGTCATCCGCGGCTCTCCCGGTCCGCCGGGGATCGTCCGCGCCTTCGCGTTCTCTGCCCGGCCATCGTCGTTGGCGGCCTTAGCCCGGATCCACCGGTCCGCCTCGCCTGAGAGGCGCGGAAACGACGAATCAGGTGCCCATCTGAACTGGGAAGATGGCGTTGAAGACGACCCATCGACCCACACAGAGGAGCACCTGATTGATGCGATCTTCGCACAGCCTCGACCGGCTCGACACGGCGTTCGATGATGACCGCCTGGTGGCCGACGCGGGACTCCTCCTGCCAGCCACCCTGGCCGCCCATCTTGGCCTCAAGGACCTCGTCGACGAGCACCTCGACCTCGGTGATCGGCCCGGCGCGGCGCACGGCGGCGACAAGCTCCTGACCCTGATCATGTCGGCACTTGCCGGCGGCGACTGCATCGACGATGCGAACGCGCTGCGGGCCGGCGGCACCGAGCGAGTGCTGGGCTTCAGCGTGAAGGCCGCCTCCACCCTGGGCACCTTCCTGCGCAGCTTCCGCTGGGGCCACGTCCGCCAACTCGACGCGGTCAGCCGGCATCTCCTCGCTCGAGCCTGGGCAGCCGGGGCCGGTCCGGGCAGCGAGCCCCTCACGATCGATCTCGACTCGACGATCTGCGAGACATACGGCCTCGCCAAGGACGGTGGCAGCCGCTTCACCCACACCGGCGTGCGGGGCTATCACCCGCTCCTGGCCGTGGCCGCCGGGACCGGCGACGTGCTCATGGCCAGGCTGCGCGGCGGCAACGCGAACTCGGGCCGCAGCGCCGGGCACTTCCTGCGCGAGACGATCGGCCGGGTCCGCCACGCCGGCGCCAGCGGACAGCTCACGATGCGCGCCGACAGTGGCTTCTATGCCCACGCGGTGGTCAAGGTCTGCCGGACGATGAAGGTCCGCTTCTCGATCACGATCCGCCAGCATCGGAGCGTGCGTCGCCTGATCGAGGCGATCCCCGAGGCGGCCTGGACACCGATCCCGTACTGGATCGATGGCGGCGCCGACGTGGCCGAGACGACGTACACCCCGTTCGCACAGGAGAAGGACGCGGTCCCGGTCCGGCTCATCGTCCGGCGGGTCCGGCCGACCCCGGGCTCCCAGCTCGCGGCGTTCGTCCTGTACGACTTCCACGCGTTCATCACCGACCGCGACGGCGCGACCCTCGTCCTCGAGTCCGACCATCGGCGTCACGCCGAGATCGAGAACGCGATCCGGGACCTCAAGTACGGCATGGCGCTCAACCACCTGCCATCGGGGAAGTTCGGCGCGAACGGGGCCTGGCTGGCGGTCCAGGTCATCGCCCACAACCTCGCTCGGTGGACCGCCCGGATCGGCCTCGGTGCGGGGATCGTCACGACCAAGACGTTGCGCCGGCGACTGTTCAGTCTCGTCGGGCGGCTGACCCGGTCGGCCCGTCGGGTGACGCTGCATCTGCCGACGCGCTGGCCCTGGGCGATCGGCTGGACCGCCGCCTTGGCGCGGCTTCGGGCGCTCCCGCTGCTCGCCTGAGCGTCCCGCCTCTCGCGGCCATTCCGGGGACTGGCGTCAGCCTGCCCGGCGACCGGCTCGTGGGCCATCCGGGCCCCGGATCCGAGATCCTCGGCCAGCGTCCGTCGCTCCACAACCTTCGCCGGTCGCTCCCACGAACCTCACCGACAAGGTCGAACCCCTCAGCCGGCCCGTCTCAGGCGGTCAGACGGGGATGTTCGGTGGATCCGGGCTTAGGGCCTGTGGCTGAATGTTTGAGCGTGAGCATAGGGACCGAGGTGGCTGGCCATCCTCGGTCGCACAATCCGGCACGCAGCCCTGGTGCTCATGGAATTCGGCCACAGGCCCTTAGTCGCATGGCCGATCCAGCGCTCCACGCCTGTCAGCGCGATCTCTAGCGGGAGCGGGGCCGGGACATTGAGGTCGGTTCTGGCGGTGTGACTCCTCTCGCCCCGACCAAACCTACCTCATCACGTTGGGTCGACCTGAACCGTGTGGGTGGACATGAAAACTGCAGAGAGTTGAGCACGAAAAGTGCAGAGGCCCTCGGGGTGACCCGGGGGCCTTTCCATTGGGACGGGAAACCGGACGTCCCCCCTGTCAGGCTCGGGCTGCTCAGCTTCGAACCACGGACAGGAGGGACGACTTGCAGTCTGAGGAAACCTGGATGGAACTGCACGTGCTGCGACACCACGGCTGGTCGATCGCCGCCCTCGCCCGGGAGTTCGGGCTCAACTGGCGGACCGCTCGGCGGTACGCGACCATCGATGAGGCGCCCCGATACCGGCCCCGGGCAAGGCCGGCCGAGCTCTCGGCAGCCCAGGTCGCCCACGTCGAGCGGCGCCTCGCCGCATGCCCGGACCTGCGGGCGACCGTGCTCCTGCGCGAGCTGGTCGACGAGTACGGGTACGCGGGCTCGTATGCCAGTCTGCGCCGGCGGGTCGCCCTGCTCCGGCCGGCGACCACCGCGGAGCCCGTCCTGCGCTTCGAGACCGGGCCCGGTATCCAGACCCAGGGCGACTGGGCCGATGTGGGGGCCTGGCCGCTTGGCGAGGGGACGGTCGACCTCTTCGCCCTGGTGGCCATCCTCGGCTGCTCGCGGATGGTCGCCTTCCGCTTCGCAACCGACAAGACGCGCCCGACGACCCTCCGTTCGATCGTCCGCTGCGTCGATGACCTCGGTGGGGCGACCGCGGAGTTCCTGACCGACCGGGATACGGCACTCATGGCGGGGTCGCGGGCCGACGGCGCCCCGATCTATGCCCCCGAGTGGCTCGACGTCGCCGCCCTGCTCGGGACGAGGCCGAGGGCCTGCCGGCCGTACCGGGCCAAGACCAAAGGCAAGGTCGAGCGGGTCATCCGGGAGGTGAAGGAGGACTTCCTCGCCTGGCTCACCGGGCAGGTGCTCCCGGAGCGCCCGACGCTCGCCTGGTACGACGAGGCCGCCCGGCGCTGGGCCACCGAGGTCCATGCGGCGAGGCTCCACCGGACGACCGGGCGGGTCATCGGCGAAGCCTGGGCCGAGGAGCGGCCGCTCCTGCTGCCCGTCAGCGGTCGTCTGATCGGGAGGATGGAGGGTCAGGACACCCTCGTGCCCCTCCCCGGATCCCTGAGCGCCGCCAGGATGCCCGCTGCGCTCGGGGAGACCGTCGAGGTCCGGCCCCTCGCGGCCTATGCGGAGCTCGCCCGATGAGCCGGGGTGCGGAGTCGCGGGCCGCGACCGCCTACGCGCGGGTGCGCGAGCACCTCGCCTACCTCGGCCTGTCCACGGCGTCCGAGCGACTCGCCGCCGAGCTCGAGCGGGCGAGCTCCGAGACGGCGGCCCCGGTCGAGGTCCTCGAGCGACTCCTCGCGGCCGAGGTCGAGGCAACCGCCGCCCGCCGGCTGTCGGGACGCCTCCGCTTCGCCCACTACCCGCTCGACAAGCGCCTCGCTCAGTTCGAGTTCGACTTCCAGCCCTCGATCGACCGGGCGGTCATCGCCGAGCTCTCGACACTCCGCTTCGTCGAGGAGCGGAGGAACGCCCTCTTCCTCGGGCCGCCGGGGGTCGGCAAATCCCACCTCGCGATCGCCCTCGGGATCGCCGCCACCGAGGCCGGCTATCGGACCTACTTCACGACCGCGGTCGATCTCGTGGCCCACCTCCAGACGGCCCACCTCGAGGGCAGCTGGAGCGCGAAGATGCGGACGTACACGGGGCCGTCCGTCCTCGTCATCGACGAGCTCGGCTATCTCCCGATGGACGCCACGTCGGCCCACTGGATCTTCCAGGTCGTGAGCCGGCGCTACGAGCGCGGCTCGATCGTCCTGACCTCCAACCGCGGCTTCGCTGACTGGGGCGCCGTCTTCGCCGACGGGGTCGTCGCCACCGCCATCCTCGACCGGCTCCTGCACCACGCCACCGTCGTCAACATCCGCGGCCAGAGCTACCGGATGCGGGCCCACGTACCGTCGCCAGGCTCAGGCAGGGAGGGCGCTGCTATGCTCGGCTGACCTCGATCGCCTCTGCACTTTTCGTGGCGATCTCTCGGCACCTTTCGTGCTCACCCACAAACCGCACTGAGTAGTGGGCGCCGCCTTTCGTGGAGTCGGATTACTCTGCCGGCGGGGCGCGTTGTCCGGGCGGATCGAGGAGACCCGCGATCACCTACTGGACCGCCGGGTGGTCAGTCCGGAGCCGAGTTGGCTGTCAGCAACTCTTCGAGACGACCGAGGAAGCGGGCGCCATAGGCTCCGTCCACGACCCGATGGTCGAAGGTGAGCGACAGCGTTGCAGGAGACCCAACATCGCTCAGTCGGATTCGACCGACCCCGAGGACTCCCGCCTGCGGGGGCGTGACGATCGGCGTGAAGGAGTCCACCCCGAGCGACCCGAGGTTCGTGATCGTGAAGGTCGCTCCAGTGAGGTCGTCGGGGCGGGACCGACGAGCGCGGGCCCGTTCGACAAGCTCGACGAGTGCATCGCTCAGGTCTATCTCATCGCGCCGATCGGCCGCTCGAAGCACCACCGCGGTCAGGCCATGTTCCGTGTCGGCCGCCACTGCGATGTTCCGATCTGGCCAGACCCGAACCGCCAGCGCATCGTCGTCGAATGACCCGTTGAGGAGTTCGAACTCCGCCAGTGCCGTTCCGACTGCGTGGGCCAGCATCGCGTCGATGATCGGAGGACGGTCGAGTTGGCGCGCCAGGATGCGCCGGCGCTCGAGGAGGGTCGCCATCGACAGTGACCGATGGAGTGTGACCGCTGGGAGGCTGCGGGACGATTCAGCCATTCGTCGAGCGACGACACGACGGGTGGCGGACAGTGGACGAAGCTGGCCCTCGATCACCGCGGGTCCGGGCGCGGCTCCGGAATCCGCCCCGGCGGCTGCGGACTTATCCATCGACATCGAGTTCGGCGATCGGGGCGCCCACCGGCGCTGTGTCACCCGCAGCCACGATGATCCGAACGAGCTGGCCGGCGATGTGCGACTCGTAGGTCATCGCCGCTTTCTCCATCTCGATCTCGCAGATCGTCTCGCCGCGGGCGACATGATCTCCGACCGCCTTGGTCCAGGCGAGGACGGTGCCCTCCTCCATGGTGTCCGCGAGCCGGGGCATGGCGATCGTCACGATCATCGGGGTGTGCTCCTTGCGATGGCAGGCGCGTTCGTCAATTGATAGAGGTCAGGCCGCCGGTCCGCGAGCAATCCGCCCGGGCCGTCGGGAAGACCCGCCACCCGACCCCCGACAGGACCCGGGTCGGACTCGACGTGCGCGATGAGTATCTCCTCGTCGACGCCAGCCTCGGCCAGGACCGTGCCATCGAACGCAACGATCTGGCTGCGCCCGATGAACTGGCCACCGCGTTCCATCCCCGATCGGTTCGCAGCGACGATCGGAACGCGGTTCTCGCTGGCCCGGGCTCGGAGCAGGAAGTCCGGGTAATCGGTCGCCGTGGCCGGCCAGTTCGTGGGGACGACAAGCGTACGGGCGCCGGCGAGGGTAAGGATGCGGGCCGGTTCCGGAAAGCGCAGGTCGTAGCACACCAGGACACCGAGTGGTCCGATTGGTGTCTCGATCGGCAGATATGGCGCCGTGCCCGGCGTGCAGAAACGGTCGACCCCCATCCGCGGCAGATGGGTCTTCCGATAGATGGCAGGAACACCGTGTGGGATGAAGGTGATCGCCGTGTTGTGCAGTCCGTATGCCGTCTGCTCGAGGAGGCCGATGACGAGCGTGATCTCGAGCGAGTCGGCCAAGCCAGCGAGGCGATCGGTCACCGGCCCAGGAACTTCGACGGCGCAGGCGATCGCCTCATCGCGGTCGAGCAGATACCCGGACAGGCTGCACTCCGGGAACACGGCAAGCGCGGCGCCGCTTCGCGCGACACTCGTGAGGAGTTCGGTGACGCGTCCGACGTTCGCCTCGACGTTCATGAATCGTGGGGCGAACTGGACCGCCGCGATGCTACCGTTCACGGCGTCGACATGAGCGATCGGCCAGCGTCGACGATCCACGAAGCGGACGGAACGACGTACGACTCCATCTCAGGTGCCATCGGGATCGGCGCGAACCGCGCGCCGATCCGGACCGGTGGATGCTTGAGACGCACCCCAGCCTCGACGACCTGGCTTGCGAGGTCGGCTCCCCAACCCCCGCGGAGCGGGGCTTCGTGGGCCACGATCAGCCGACCGGTCCGAGATGCGGACTCGGCCACCGTCGCCAGATCGAGCGGCGTGAGCGTGCGGAGATCGATGACCTCGGCCTCGATCCCGTCGGCCGACAGCGTCTCGGCGGCGAGAAGGGCCTCGGTCGCGAGCCACGAGATCGACACGATGGTCACGTCCCGACCGGGGCGCCGCACGACGGCCTGGCCGAACGGGAGATCGTGGTCCGTCGAGCTGACCGCGCCCTTCACCCGGTACAGGAGTTTGTGCTCGATGAACAGCACCGGATCATCGCCCCGGAGAGCGTGTGTGAGCAGGCCCTTCGCATCGGCCGGGGTTGACGGCATGACGATGCACAACCCTGGCACGGACACGAACCAACTCTCGAGACTCTGCGAGTGCTGCGATGCCGACGACTTGGCGCGTCCTCCCGGCGTCCGCACTACAAGGGGAGCCGAAACCTGGCCACCCGACATGTAGCGGACCTTGGCCAGCTGGTTGACCAGCTGATCCATGCACTCGGTCAGGAAATCGGAGTACTGGATCTCGACGACGGGCCGCATCCCGGTCAGGGCGGCGCCGAGTCCCGCCCCGATGAGGGCGGACTCGGAAATCGGCGTGTCGCGGACGCGTGCGGGACCGAACCGCTCGTACAGACCGGCCGTCGCCCGGAAGACACCGCCATGGCGCCCCACGTCCTCTCCCATGACGAAGACGCCCGGGTTGGCCTCCATCTCGGCAGCCAGAGTCTCGGCGATCGCCTGGGCGTATGTCATCTCGGCCGAGTCGAGGGTGGTATTCATGCCGGCACCGGGAAGAACCCATCGCGCTGGCCCGGCAGGATGCGCGTGTCGTGGCTCGGGATGACCCGCTCAGCCACGGAGCGGATCCGTTCGATGCTCGCCAATCCGGCGGCGAAGTCCGTGTGAAGGCCGGGGGCACGCCGCTGTTCGAGGCTCTCCATGCGGCACACCGCATCGCCTGTGTAGACGGTGACGCCCTCGGTCGCTTCAAAGACGACCGATTGGTGGCCTGGCGAGTGTCCCGGCGTGAGGAGCAGTCGGAGGCCCCGGAAGAGCTCGTGATCCCCGTCGACGAACAGCCAATCGAAATAGTCGACGGCCGAGCGATCGAAGAGGTGAGCCGGGTAGATCGCTTCCTGGCCGAGTGAAGGAGCCATCGCGAAGTCATACTCCCGTCGCTGCACGACAAATCGGGCGTTCGGGAACTCCCGGTTCCCGCCGCAGTGGTCGAAGTGGAGGTGCGTGTTGATCACGTAGCCGACGTCCGCCGGCTCCCAGCCCGCGAACTGTCGCAACGCGTCGGCGAGGACCTCCTCCGCTGTTTGGGTGACCTTGCCGAACTGCGTCCTCACCCAGTCGATCTCGGGCAGCCCCGTGTCGACGAGGACGCGCATCGAGCCCTGCTCGAGCGCCAGGCACAGGATCGGCGCCTCCTGTTCGCAACCGGGCGACAAACCGTCGACGAGGCCCGACATGTCGGGGTAGGTGGCGCCGACTCGAATGACGGTCGGCCGCCAGGCCGGGGCGGTCATGCGGCTCCTCCCGAGCTTGCATAAGCGTGGCACGTGACAAGGTGGCGCGGCGCGGCTGGGACCAACTCGGGTCGCACGGTTCGGCACATCGGGAGTTCGAGCGGACACGTGCCGGCGAATGGGCAACCCGTCGATGGCGCCGTCAGCGCCCGGTCCGCCGCCACGCCGACGGTGTCGGCGATCAACCCGCCGGTGGATCGGATCCGACCGTCCACGTCGCCGAGCGAGAGGAGTGAGACGGTATACGGATGGCGGGGTTCGACGAAGATCTCAACCCGCGGAGCACTCTCGAGGATCCGGCCGGCGTACATGACCACGATCCGATCCGTCATCTGCTCAACGACGCTTGGATCGGTGGCGATGAGCAGGTACGTCAAGCGGAACTCCGCGGCTAGGTCCTGGAGCAGGTTGAGGATCTGGGCGCGAATCGATACGTCGAGCGCCGAAACCGGTTCGTCGAGGATGATGACGGGAGGACGTGCGACAAGGGCCCGGGCGATCGCGAGCCGCTGCATCTGACCACCCGAGAACTCGTGCGGATAGCGCGTCATCTGTGACGCCCTGAGGCCCACGCGTTCCATCATCTGCCCGATGGTCCGTCGGGCAGCGGCACCCGTCTCGCCCACGTAATGGGCGAGCGGGACGCTCAGGGTGTGTTCGACCGTCCGCATCGCGTTGAACGAACCGAGGGCGTCCTGGAAGACAAGCCCGACCGAGCGCCGCGCGGCGCGCAGCTGGCTCGGTGAGGCATGAGCAAGGTCAACGCCGTCGACCACGAGCGAGCCCGCGGTCGGAACGAGCAAACCGGCGGCCATCCAGGCGAGGGTGGATTTTCCAGCTCCGGAGTCTCCGACGATGCCAACCGACTCGCCGGTCGCGACCTCCAGCGTCACGTCGTCGACCGCCACGGTGAAACCGCCTCGGACTCCCCTGCCGGACCTCTCGAAGACCTTCCGGACACCTCGCAGCGCGATGAGCGGCTCACTCACGCCCGACCTCCACGAGGAAGCAGCGGGCATCACGACCATCGGCGAACGGAACCGGACCTGGGGCCTCGACATGGCAGCGTTCGAACGCGCTCGGACAGCGCGGGCTGAAGCTGCATCCGGCCGGCAGGTTGGCAAGGTCTGGCGGCTGCCCGTCGAGCTCGTAGAGCCGTCCGCCAGTCATCCGCTGCTGACTGGATGCCAGCAGTGCCCTGGTGTACGGGTGGCGCGGATCGCGAAAGATCGATTCGGTCGGTCCGCGCTCGACGATCCTGCCGGCGTACATGATGAGTACTCGGTCCGCGATCCGCCGAACGACCGCGAGGTCGTGGCTCACCAGGATGATCGAGCACTGGAGTTCGGCCCGGATCCGCTCGAGGAGGCGCAGCACCTCGAGCTGACTCAGCAGATCGAGCGCGGTCGTTGGCTCGTCCGCGATGATGACGCTCGGTCGGGTGATGAGGGCGAGGGCGATCGTGACCCGTTGCGCGATCCCACCGCTCACCTCGTGCGGATACCGCTCAAGGACCGTCGCCGGATCGACGATGTTGCAGCTGCGCAGCGTCTCGATCACGAAGTCCCGCGTCGCTGCATCCTCTCGTCGGCCATGGGCCTTCAGGACTTCGAACAGTTGACGCCCGATCCGGTAGGACGGGTCGAGCGCCGCCCGCGCGTTCTGGAACACCATGGCGATCTGCGAGCCGCGGACCGACCGCAGTGCGGCTGGGTCGTCGCGCCGGAGTTCGTGCGAGTCATACGTGATCCGACCGGCGACATAGCGTGCGGGCGGGGACGGCAAGAGCCAGGTAAGCGACATGCAGGTGACGGTCTTGCCGGAGCCCGATTCGCCGACGATCCCGATGCTCTCGCCGCGGCCGACGCTGAAGCTCACATCCTCCACCGCCCGCACCTCGCCGTCGGGCGATCCGAACCGGACGGTCAGTCCCTCGACTTCGAGGAGCGGCGCGGCAGACTCGTCTACCGGCGGCGGCGCGCTACCACCAGCCGTCATGCTCGGGTCCTCAGGCGTGGATCGAGCGCGATCCGCAGACCATCCCCGACGTAGTTGAAGGCAAGTGCGACGGCCACGATCACGAGCCCGGGGAACGTCGACACCCATGGCGCACTCGCCAGCGTCGTCACCCCGGCGGCAATCATGGCGCCCCAGTCGGCGGTCGGCGGCTGAGCACCAAGACCGAGGAATCCGAAACCCGCCGCGAAGACGATCATCGCGCCCATGTTCGTCGTGCCGTAGACGATGACCGACGGAATCACGTGCGGGAGGATCTCCTCCCGGAGGATCTCGAGCTCGCTCGACCCGGAGCTGCGCGCGGTCTGGACGAACAGCGAATGCTTCAGCTGAGCGGTCGCGGTATAGACGACGCGGGCGATGTACGGCGTGATGACGATCGCCATCGACAGGATGACAGTAGGCGGTCCACTGCCGAGGGCTGCGGCGATCGCGATCCCGAGCAGGACGAGCGGGATGGCGAAGAAGACATCGAGGACGCGCATGATGAGCCCACCCAGAAGCCCCTGATAGAAGCCGGCGAGCAGGCCCAGGGTGGTGCCAGCGATCGCGGCAGCGACGACCGGAACGGTCGCTTCGATCATGGCCAGGCGCGCTCCGAAGATCAGCCGAGCGACGAGGTCGCGGCCCTGAGTGTCGGTGCCCAGGAGGTGCCCGCCAACGAGTGGCGGGCTCAGCAGCTGAGTCGGATCGCCGACGTTCGGGTCGAAGGGAGCGATGATCGGGGCGAAGATCGCGATCAGCACGACGACGATCAGCAGGACCACGGCCGCGACCGCACCGCGGTCGCGCGCGAATGCGGTGACCGCCTGGCGATACCCGGACTGTGGGTTCCGTCGGGCCGTGTCCCCGAGCCTGAGAACCGTGCTCATCGGGTCGCCTTCGGGTCGAGCGCAACACGCACGACGTCGGAGGCGAGGTTCACCACGATGAACACGAGCGACACGCAGAGCACCGCGCCCTGGAGCATGACGTAGTCGCGGGCCTGGATCGAGTTATAGATGAGCGATCCGACCCCTGGCCAATCGAACACCACCTCGGTGAACAGGGCGCCGCCGAACAGGAAACCGACTTGGAGCCCGGTGATGTTGACCGCGTCGGGCAGGACGTTGCGGAACGCGTGGGCGACCACGATCCGTCGTTCGGAGAAACCCCGCGATCGGGCGGCGAGGATGAACGGCTGGGCCAGCGCGTCGAGCATCGTCGAACGGACGATCCGAGCGATCACCGCGAGGGAGATCACCGAGTTCGTGAAGGCCGGCAGGATGAGGTGGCTGAGGAGCGTCAGGGGCGTCGTCGTCTCGGTGGCCGAGGACATCCCCATCGCCGGCAACAGGCCGAGCTCGATCGAGAAGAGATAGCTGAGCAGGATCCCGATCCAGAAGACCGGGGCGCTCGCGGCAACCAGCGAGCTGAACATCGCGAACCGGTCATACCGGGAGCCGCGCCGGACGGCGGTCGTGAGCCCCAGCAGCAGGCCGATGGTGAGCGCGAAGACGAGGCTGCCGGCCGTCAGGATGATCGTGTTCCCGATCTTGCCGAAGAGGACGCTCGCGACGGGGACACGGAACTGACTCGACATCCCGAAGTCGCCGCTGATGAGGTGGGTGAGCCAGATCCAATACTGGGTCGTGACGGGCTGATCGAGCCCGAGTGAATGCCGTACTGCGGCGAGCGCCTGCGGATTGGTCTGGGCGGGCCCGAGGATCGCCTGGGCGGGATCGCCGGGGACCACCTTGATGAGGGCGAACGTGATCAGCGAGACGCCGACGAGCGTCGGCACCGTTGCCAGGATCCGCCGCACGATGTACCCGGTCACGACTGCTCCCGGCGGAAGGTAGTGGGCACATCGCGGCGGCCACTGGAGGACATGGACCGCGATGTGCCCAGGAGACGAGAATCGAGGCTAGGACTTCACCCACACATTCCGGTAGTCCCACCACCAGTCCGGGGTGTGAACGAAGTTCATCACCTTCGGGCTGATGACCACCGGGGCAAGGTCATTGATGATCGGCAGACACCACAGCTCCTGGCCGTTGAGGTTGTCGGCCAGCTGGTAGGACTCGGCCGCGACGCTCGGGTCGAGCGCCGAATTCGCGGCGTCGAGGAGCTCGTCCATGCCCTGGATAACGTGGTGGCCGACGTTGAAGCCGTTCGAGCGAAGCGGGAGGTTGAGCCAATACGGCGACGTCATGCCCCATGACATCTGATTCAAGCCGATGCCGGGTTGCATGCCGGCACCCCAGGCGTGCAGATACGTGATCCATTCGGACGTCTGGAGGGTGATCCGGATCCCGGCTTTCGCCGCATTGTCCGCGATCCACTGGGCCATCTCGACGGGCATCACTTCGCCGGAGCCACCGGTGGGAATCTGGAAGACGGTATCGAAACCGTTTGGGAAGCCTGCGTCGGCGAGCAGCTGCTTGGCTCTTGCCGGGTCGTAGTCGGCGTAGTGGACCTTGTCGGAGTAGGCAGGCGACGTCCGGCCGGTCATGTTCACGGCGGGCATCGAGGTGTTCCTGAGGAGGTTCTGTGCCATCCCCTGGCGGTCGATCGACAACCAGAAGGCCTGTCGCACCCGCTTGTCCTTCCAGTAGCTCTCGTCGGCGTTCAACGCCAGATACCAGAGGTGCGGATTGACTCGGGCGGTGACGATGAAGCCGGCTTGCTGGAGCGATTGCAGCTCGCTCGGCGGAGGCGCGAAGATCCCGTGAACGTCACCGGCACGCAGCGCCTGGACCCGGGTCGCAGTATCGGGGAGGACCTTGAAGATGATCTTGTCGAGCTTCGCCGCGCGCGTCGGATCCCAGTAGTTCGGGTTCTTCACGATCGTCACGTTGTCGCCCGGAGTCCGACTGCCAAACAGGAAGGGTCCCGTGCCGATCGGGTGCGCGGCGATCCCGGGCGTGCCGTACTGCTGCCAGATCGCGGGGCTGCTGATCCCCATCGTGCCGAGACCGGCCTCGATCATGCCGCCCACGAACTCGCTGAACGGGCCACCGAGCTCGAATCGCACCGTGTTCTTGTCGACGACCACGATGTTCTGCAGTTTCGACGGGGTCCAGAACCACGATCGCACGCCCGCCGCATTCGGATCGAACTGCGCGGGATTCGTTCGGCCGAGGGGTGACTGATCCCATTGCCGCTCGACGTTCCACTTCACGGCGTCGGCGTCGAACGCGGTGCCGTCGGTGAAGTTGATGCCCGGGTGGAGATGGAAGGTATAGCTCGTTCCGTCAGGCGAACGGTCGATCGAATCGGTGATGTTGGGGATGATCTGGCCGGTCGTACCGACGGGGTTGTTCAGCTCGCGAGTCGCCAGCGATTCGTAGAGCTGATACAGGACGGTGCGCCAGGTCACCGCGCCCACTCCGAGTGCGGGATCGAGGACGTCCATGTCGGATTCCTGGCCCAGGATGAGCGTTCCACCCGAACCGTCGCCCATCGGTCCGCTGACCGGAAAGCCCTGAGCGCTCCCCCCGGCGCTGGCGCCGGCCGACGCGGACGCCGCCGCCGCCGGGGACGACGCGTTCTGGCAGGCGGCGAGGATCGCTCCCGCCGCGGACACCGATACGCCGAGTTCGACGGCCCGGAGCATGAATGAACGACGGGTGATTCGTCCGGCGAGGACCGCGCCGACCGCGTCCTCGAGAGTCCTCTGCACCATCAGGTTCCCTCCTCATCGCCCCCAGCGGCTAACTCTTCGTCGATCACGCGTACACGTGGTCCAAGGCGGCCTCCGCTGACGGGTGTGGGCTGGCATCCGCGGCCGACACGGCGCGGGAGATCTCGATGTCGACGTCTCGATCGATGGCATCGAGCTCGTCGCCGCTCGCGGTCCGACCCTCGATGAGCCGGTGGCGCCACGCAGCGATCGGATCGCGTCCCTTCCAGGTCGCGAGCTCCTCGGCCGTCCGGTATCGGCCGATATCCGAGACGTTGTGCCCCATCCATCGATAGGTCTTCGCCGCGATCAGGGTGGGTCCGTCACCGGCTCGGGCGCGCTCGGCCGCCACTCGCGTCGCCCGGAAGACCGCTGCGACGTCGTTCCCGTCGATCTCGTCCCCGGGGATCCCGTACGCCGCTGCGTGAACGGTGATGGCCTCAACGCGGTGGGCTTCCTGGATGCTCATCGAAACGGCGTACTGATTGTTCTGGCAGAAGAAGATGACCGGCAGGGACCAGATGGACGCCAGGTTCAGCGACTCGTGGAAGTTACCCTTGGCAAGGGCGCCATCGCCGAAGAATGCAAGGGCCACCTGGCCGCTCCCGCGAAGCGCCGCTGAGAGACCGGCGCCCGCCGCGATCGGCAGTCCGGCGGCGACGATGCCATTGGCGCCGAGGATGCCGCGCTCGGCATCCATGATGTGCATCGAGCCGCCCTTGCCGGCGCTGTAGCCATCGACACGCCCGAACAGCTCCGCCATCATCCGGTCGAGCCGGGCACCTCGAGCGATGACATCGCCATGGCTCCGGTGGGTGCCGACCACGTAATCGGTCGCGTTCAAGGCGGCGCCGGCGCCGGCGGAGCATGCCTCCTGGCCGATCGACACGTGGAGCGAACCTGGGATCTTGCCGAGCTTGTAGTTCAGCAGGGCTTCCTCTTCAAAGCGTCGAATTCGAACCATCGTCCGGTAGAGCTCGATCGCGAGCGAGACCGAGGACAGGCCACCGAGCGTTCTAGCCCGCGATGCTCGGGTCGTCACGTTCTTCCTTCCTGTCTTCGGGCTCAGCGATAGGGCTGGTCGTGACCACTCTCTGCCGGGCGGCCTCCCGCACCCGCACCAGCGCGGACGAAAGATGCAGCGTCATGGCGGCCCGGGCGCGATCCGTGTCCCGTGCCGAGATCGCCTCGAAGACCGCTCGATGTTCGGCGGCGATCGTGACGGTCGAAAAAGGGAGCACCGATACCCACAGATCGGCCCAATAGAGGACGCTCCGCTCAGAGTGCAGGACATCCCGAGCGACCACGTTGTGGGCCGCCTCGGTCACCGCCAGATGGAAGCCGGTATCGGTCGCTGCTGCGACCCGCCGGGTCTGCGCCGTCGTCTCAAGGGTGCGCGAGATGCGCACGAGATCGGTATCGGTAGCTCGACCCGCCGCGAGTCCGGCAAGGTACGGCTCGATACCGAGGAGGAATTCGAGGAACGGGACGAGCGCGCGTTCGCCCAGTGTGCCGTCCGCCTGAGTCCCGCCTGGCCCCAGGGCCACGACGTAGCGGCCGGAGCCGATCCGGCTCTCGACCAATCCCATGCTCTCGAGGACTCGGAACGCCTCCCGGAGCGTCGCCCGACTCACCCCGAATTGGGTCGCCAACTCGCGCTCTGGGGGAAAACGCTGGCCGAGGGTCAGCCGGCGATCGGCGATGCGAAGCTGCACCTCGTCGACGATGGTTTCGAAGGCTCGATAGTGGCGCAGCTGCTCGAAGAGCGTGTCACCGTTGCTCTCATCTGGCACGTAATCGACTCCCACCTGTAGCGCTCGTGGACCCACCAAAGATCGGCGGGTCGGGCGCTCGAACTCCATGATCGCAGAGCCTTGGTTCACTGGGAGAGCGGGTGAGTGGGTCGCCCAATCATGCGTGGCATCGTAGCCCCGCTGTCAAGCCGTGATCCGCTCAATTTCTCGTTGCTCCGTGAATCAAGCTCCTATCTTGTCAAGCAGCCAGTTGGAGACCCTGCGCACCCTCGCGCAGCAGCCGGAAGACGGTCCGGACGAGCTGCCGCTTGAGCGCTCGGATCGCGTCGCGGTTGGTCTTCTGC
>Ga0307374_10003212_pt1 | contig 28118 bp, 32 predicted proteins | sample OX3MG_FD_202532 | JGI IMG/M metagenome (GOLD analysis project Ga0307374, IMG submission 202532) | Soil microbial communities from Risofladan, Vaasa, Finland - OX-3 | ecosystem: Environmental > Terrestrial > Soil > Coastal area > Acid sulfate soil | place: Finland: Risofladan, Vaasa | collected... | reverse complement strand
GGCGATGCCGCGTAGGTCCCCCTCCTCGTCGAGGAGGAGCTCGCCGAGGGAGAAGCCGTGGCGGTCGAGGTCCGGGGCGAGCAGGTCGGCCTCGTCCCCACCGAGCTCGAGCAGCAGGCACCCCCCGGGCGCAGGAGGCGCGCCGCGGCGGTAACCGCCCGCCGGAGCAGCTCGGTCCCCTCGCGGCCACCGTCGAGGGCGCGCCGCGGCTCGAAGGCGAGGACGTCGCGGGGGAGCAGGCGCAGCTCCTCGCTCGGGACGTAGGGGACGATCCCGGTCACGACGTCGACGCCGGCAGCGAATGCCCGGGGCAGCGGGAGGTCGAGGTCGCCCTCGAAGACCTCGACGCCGTTGGCGCGAGCGCACGCCGCGGCGAGTGCGTCGATCTCGGTGCCGCACACCCGCGCCTGCGGCCGCGCGCGGGCGAGGGCGACGGCGATCGCCCCTGCGCCGGTGCAGAGGTCGACGGCCAGTCCCCGCTCGGGCAGGTGCTCCGCCGCCCGCCGCGCGAGCGCCTCGCTCTGCCAGCGCGGCACGTAGACGCCGGGGTGGACCTGGAGGGGAACCCCGCAGAAGCGCACCTTTCCGGTCAGCCAGGCGAGCGGCTCGCCGGTCATTCGGCGGGCGACGAGGGAGTCGAGCTCCGGCCCCGCTCCGCCGGTCGCGGCGACGAGCTCGGTCGCCTCCTCCTCGGCGGCGACGCAGCCCGCGGCGCGCAGCGCGGCGGCAGTGCGCGCCAGCAGGGCGGCGCTGCTCATGGCCCTGCCCCGGTCGGGCGGGGCGCACGCGGTCGACAACTCCTCGCCATCCGCCCATGATGCTGCGGGATGAGAGGAGAGCCGTCGATGGACGCTGCACTGGTCACCATCTACGCGGAGGCCTCGGGCTTCCTCGTCGCCGCCGTCTCGCTCGTGCCGCCGGCGCGCTGGGACGACCCCGGGCTCGGCAGCTGGAGCCTGCTCGAGCTCGCCGGCCACGCGGACCGTGGGCACACGACAGTCGAGGACTACCTCCTCCGCCCGCAGCCCCCCGAGCCGAAGGACAGCCCCTACTTCAGCGACGAGGCGATCGCCGCGCGCGGCCGCGAGGCGGTCGCCGCGCTCGGGGAGGACCCCGTCGCGACGATCGCCGCCACCGCGGCACGCGTGCAGGAGCTCGTTGCGAGCACCCCGCTCGACGCGCCGCTCGGTAGCCCGGTCGCGACGATGACCCTCGGTGACTACCTGCCCTCGCGCGTCGCCGAGCTCACCATCCACGGCCTCGATGTCGTGCGCGCGCTGGGCGCCGCGCTCCCGGCCCCGAAGGCGCCGCTCGCCGAGAGCCTCGCCTTCGTCGCCGTACGCGCCGCGCGTCGCGACGGCGAGCACGTGCTCCTCGCCCTCAGCGGGCGCGAGCGCCTCGCGGCCGGCTACTCGGTGTTCTGAGATGGCCGAGCGCCACCCGGCGGCCCGTGACGGCGCCCGTCTCGCGGCCGGGGGTGCCTACCTGCGCGCTGGGGGCGACGGCCTCGCCCTCTCCGCCGCTGCCTACCGCTTTCACCTCTACGCCCTCGCCGACTCGGCGGTCGCCGGCGCGCCTGGCTTCGTCCCGGCGGCCTACGTCGCGGGGCGCGAGGGGGGCGAGGCGGCGCTGCGCGAGCTGCTCGCCCACGGGCTCTGGGAACCGTCTGGGGAGGGGTACCGCGCCCTCGACGAGGAAGCCCTCGCGAACCTCGTCGCGACCTACGCGCAGGCGGGGCGGATCGCCGAGGGCTGTGTCGACGGCACGGGACATCTCCCCGACGCGGACAACCCGGGGCTGTGTGCGCGCTGCCACGGCACGCTCCCCGAGATCACCGGCGGCTGAGGGGCACCGCCTCGGCTGACGGTGGCCGTCGCCGGGAAGTCCGTGTAGTGCCTGGGAGGGCTCCCGTGGTCCTGGCGATCCGGAGCACGACTCGCTTGCGGTCCGACGCGGGTGAGCGGACGCCGTCAGCTCGTAGTCGCGCTGGGCACGCCCCGTGGGCCCTCAGCGGCTACGGCGGCGGGAGGCTGACCTTTCCGGCGCATCGTCGAGGCGGCGTCGGCATCGTTCAGGCGCAGGGCGAAGAGCACCCCGCCGAGGCCGATGAGCGCGTCGGCGAGGAAGACGATCTTGAAGGCGCCCGCGGTCGGCACGAGGCGGTGCCCGTCGGCGGCCACGAGGACCGTGCTCAACACCGCCACGCCGAAGGCAGGGGCGGCTCTCCGGATCATGTTGTAGATCGCCGAGGCGTGGCCGGTGTCGGCCGAGCTGATGTTGGCGAAGGCCGAGATGTTCACCGGCAGGTTCGACTGGCCGACGCCGAGGCCGAGACCGAACAGCAGCAGCCGGATCTCCCACTGGGTGCAGTGCGGCGCGAGGAAGGCGAAGGCGACGAGCATGCTCGACATGATCGCGAGGCCCGTCGAGATCACCCGTCGGGGGCCGATGATCCGGTAGGTGCGGCGGACGAGCTGCGCTGAGCACATCACCCCGATCGCCTCCGGGAAGGTGGTGATCCCCGCCTGGAAGGCGGTGTAGCCGCGCCCCTGCTGCAGGTAGAGGGGGGCGAGAAAGAGCGTCCCCTGGAACGCTGCGCTCGAGAAGGTGACGACGATGTTCGAGCGGCGGAAGCTCCGCTCGGCGAGGAGGCGGAGGCGGAGCAACGGGCTCTTGGTGCGGAGCTCGGTCCGCACGAACAGGACGAGCATCCCGATCCCCCCGAGGCCGGTGACGAGCACCGCGGGGGCGAGCCAGCCACGGGAGGGGGCCTGATTGAGGGCGTAGAGGACGAGCGCGAGGCCAGCGCCGGCCGTCACGAAACCGGGGATGTCGAAGCGCCCGACGTCGGCCTCCCGGTGTTCGCGGAGGAAGAACAGGCCGAACAGCAGCGAGGCAGTGCCGACCGGCAGGTTGACGAGGAAGATCCAGTGCCAGGAGAGGTGCGTGACGAGCAGGCCGCCGAGGATCGGAGCCGAGGCGGGGCCGACGATAGTGGCGAGGCCGAGCGTGGGCTGGATGCTCGCCCTGCGCTCCGGGGGGTAGGCGCGGTAGAGCATCGCTGCGCCGACCGGCGTGAGCAGGCCCCCGCCGGCGCCCTGCAGCACGCGGAAGGCGGTGAGCTCGCCGATGTTGTGCGAGAGCGCGCAGAGAAGTGACGAGAGGGTGAAGAGCGCGATCGCCGCGAGGAGGATGCGCTTGGTCCCGAAGCGGTCGCCGAACCATCCCGAGGCGGGGATGAAGACGGCGAGCGAGAGCAGATAGCCGGTGACCACCCACTGCACCGAGCCCGTGCTCACCCCGAAGGAGCGCTGCAGGGTGGCGAGCGCGACATTCACGATCTGGCCGTCCATCGAGGCCATGAAGAGCGAGATGACGTAGACGACCGCGACCGCGTGCTCGTCTTTCACACTGAGCCGTCGGCGGGGCACTGCGGCCCCGACCCCGGACGCGGCCCTACCCGACTGCGCGCCCTGGGCCATGCCCAAAGGATGTCAGGCCGCCGCCTTCACAGACAGCTGACACGCCCGGGCGCGCCGCCCCTGGGTACTACTTCGCGGCGGCGATGCGGGCGAGCGCGTTCGGCATCGGCTCCTCGACCAGGTGCAGGGTGTTCACGTCGCGGTGGGCGACGTGGCCGGGCCGCCCGGGGATCTCGAGCAGCGTCGTCTCGTCGTAGGACCACGTCCCGTCGGCGTGGGTGGTGACCGTCATCGAGAAGCTCGTGGTGCGGAAGCCCGCCTCGAGAAAGGGGTTGGAGCAGATGCCGAAGTCAGTCGACCCCCGGTTAGCAGTGACGGTGAACTCGCTCGCGTCGGCGGCGGCGTGGCCGGAGGCGAGCGCCACCTGGCCGCGTGGGATGGCCACCGTGAGCAGCACGCTTTCGGTGGCGGGCTCCCAGAGCCAGTAACCGATCTGGTCGTGGAAGGCCCCACCGCCCTCCACGCGGGCGATCGCGACGTGGTAGCGGAGGCCGTACAAGAGCTGTGGGCCGTTGGTCTGGGCGTCGATCGGCTGCAGCTCGTAGCGCTCGATGTAAGTGGTCTCCTCGTCGCCGGTGGCGACGGGATGGATGTCGAGGCCTTCGCGACCCTCGAAGATGCCCGCCATCGGGCGCAGGGGCCCGAGCTGGTTGAGCGTGTAGGGGTCGGGGTCCGGCTCGGTGAACAGGTCAGTGGGCAGGGCGGCCATTGCGAAACGCTACCGAGGGCGTTACGTCCCCGGCGCCCTCAGCGCAGCCGTGACCGCGCCCGCAGGTGGAGAGCGGGGAGCGGCGGCGCGTCGATCCGACCGAGGGCCGAGCCCTCGACCGGGCCGAAGCGTCGCCCTGCCTCCCAGTCCTCTCGGGCGACGAGGATCTCCTCCTCGTCGCGGGCGACGAAGTTCCACCACATGAGGAGCTCCTCCTCGAACGGCTCGCCACCGATCAGCAGCGCCCGCGCGCCGGATGCGCTCGCGACCTCGAGGGTGTGCGCTCCCGGCGCGAGGTAGGTGAGCGGGCCGATGTCGAGGTCGCTGCCGTCGACGGAGAGGTCGCCTTCGAGGAGGAGGAGGCCGTGCTCGAAGGCGACCTCGAGGGAGAGGCGGGCCGACGCGGCCGGCGCGAGGCGGAGCTCGGCACCGACGATCGGCGAGAAGAAGGTCGCCGGTGCCGCGAGGCCGTGCAGCTCGCCGGCGAAGACCTGCAGGGCAAGGCCGCCGTCGGGGGTGCCGGCCGCGCTCTCGTGCAACGCGAAGGCGGGCGGGCGCCCGCGGTCGCGGTCGGGGAGCGCGATCCACAGCTGCGTGCCGACGGGAGCGGCGGCGGTGGGCTCGGGGAGCTCCTCTGCGTGCGCGACGCCGGCAGCCGCGGTCATCAGCGAGAGCGAGCCGGGGGTGACCGTGGCCTCGGAGCCGAGCGAGTCCCGGTGGGTCGAGGCTCCGCTGAAGAGCCAGGTCGCGGTCTGGATGCCGATGTGCGGGTGGGGCCCCACCCCGGAGTCGGGGCCGGCGCGGCGGCCGAAGCTGTCGAGGAAGCACCACGGCCCGATCAGCCGTCGCCGCGCTCCGGGGAGGTAGCGGTCGACGGTCGCGAGCCCGACGGGCGAAGGGCGGGGGAGGAGCAGCTCCCGTGGGTCGCTCACCACCGGGAAGCTACCGCCGCGGCCCCGCCGGCCGCCGAGGGGCGGTCAGGAGGAAGGCGTGTGGGTCACGAGGAAGTCGCGCACCGCGAGGGTCGCGGCCGCCACGTGCTCGTCGTCCTTCCAGGGGTCGAGCAGCTCCGCGCCCGGCGCGAGCTCGGCGATCTCGAGACCCGTCTCACGCGGATGCACGAGGTCGGTGCCGGGGAGGACGAGGAGGGGGTGCTCGACGCTCGCCACGAAGTCGCGGGAGACGGCGCCCACGAAGTCGCCGTCGAACATCTCGGCGCCGAAGCGCTCGGCGCTCGCCGTGTCGACGTCGTCCCGGTGCTCCATCAGTCCGGCGGCCCACTCGCTGCGCCTCGTCACCCAGCCCTCGTGGTTCGCCTCGACGAGACCGATCGGCTGCTCGAGGACGGCAGCGACGACGCGCTCGGGGGCGCGCTCGATGAGCTTCAATGCGTATGAGCAGCCGATGCAGCAGCCGATCACATGGAAGCGCTCGACACCGGCATGGTCCAGCACCGCGAGCTGGTCGTCGATGTACGCGCCCCAGGGGTCGACGACCTCGAGGGGGCCGCGCGAGCGACCGGCGTTGCGCTGGTCCATCGCGAGCAGCCGGAAGTCCCCCGCGCAGGCGGTGAGGGGGTCGATCGCGGCCTGCGGCCAGCGGTCGACCGCCGAGCTCAGCCCTCCGGGGGCGAGGGCGAGGAGCGGGAAGCCCTCGCCGCGGTCCTCGAAGTACAGCGACGCGACACCGTGGTCGACATACGGCAAGTGCTCAGCACCTCGTCGTGCGCCGGCCACCGGCCGGGGCGGGGCCCCGGCCGGTGGTGGCCACCTCGCGGTGACCCCGACGCCCGCTTCACTAGGGGCGGGTCACTTCGACTCGCTCTCTTCGTCTTCGCTCTCAGAACCCTCTTCCTCTTCAGCCATTTGTCACACCTCCTCTCCGTTTTCAAGGCCCCGCACGGGGTGCGGGTGTTCGCGTGGGACGTGCCGCGCCGGGTCGCGGCCCTCCCTACAGCCCGTAAAAGCGCCGAGGGTTGTCGTCCAAGATCTTGCGGGCGACCTCGGCGGAGATCTCCCCCGCCGCGCCGCGTGCCTCGATGTGGTCGAGCGCCTTCAGTTCGGCCGACTGGTCCGCGTGGGTGTAGTCGGTGCCGACGATGAGGTTGTCCTCCATGCCGTAGCGGAGGATGTAGGGGAGGTCGTCGTGGCTCTGGCAGGCGACGTAGATCCGGTTGCGCTTGAACAGCTCGGTGTCCACAAGGAGCGTGTGGTCAAGGGTCACCCCCTGCATGTGGTCGCGCCGCCCGCTCCCCGCGAGCACCGACAAGAGGAAAGGGATCCAGGAGGCTCCGGCCTCGATGATGCCGAAGCGCAGCGTCGAGTAGCGCTCAAGCAGGCCGGAGGTGACGAGCGGGTTGAAGGCCTGGACTGCGTCCATCGCCGTCGGCGACGAGGACTCCTCGGAGCCGTCCGAGCCGGTGTGGATGCAGATCGGGACGTCGAGCTCGTCGGCCGCGTCGTAGAGCGGCAGGAAGTAGTCGTCGCTCGCGCGCTTGCCGCACTCGAAGCCCTTCTTGAAGACGCCGACCGCGCCGTGCTCCTTCGCCCAGTGCAGCTCCTTCACGGCTTCGCCCATCGAGCGGAGGGGCAGGAGGGCCGCCCAGCGAAGGCGGCCCCCGGACTCCTCGGTGCGGGTGGCGAGCCAGCGGTTGTAGGAGCGGGTGAGGGCCACTTCCAGATCTTCGTGGCCTTCGAAGCGGCTCCGGATCCACGCGGTAGGGAAGAGCACCTGGGTGTCGATGCGCAGTTCGTCGAGGTGGCGGAGGCGCGCCGGGACGTCGAGGAGCTGGCTCGTCTCGCGGCTGACGCCGGTGCGGTCGTAATTGCGCACTGGGCGCCGCAGCGACATGCCGTCGGCCACCCACTGCTGGTCCCTCCCGTTGTCGGCAGGCAGCGTGACCGGCCGGAAGCGCTCGTCAGCCCCCTCCAAGAATGTCCAGGTGTCCTCGGTCTCGTCGACGTGCGCATCGGCATCGATCCGTGTCATCTGTTTCTTCGCCTTCCCCGTGAGGTCCCGTGGCGCGCATACCCGAGGGCTCGCCTCCGGGACAGCATGACGCGCCCGAAGCCTATCGACCGCCTCGTGGAGAGTCCCTCTCGGCAATCGACGCGCGAGCATCGTCTTGTGCGCTTCGCTTTCGAGCACCGCTTCCCCGCCGGCCCCACGCAGGTCCTCGGGGCGATGATCGACCCGGACTTCTATCGGACCCTCGCGCTCCCCGACCTGTCACTCCCCGAGGTCGTCTCCGCGCGCGACGACGGCGAGCGGGGTTCGCTCGCGCTCCGTTACACCTTCACCGGCCACCTCGACCCGATCGCGGCGGCCCTCCTCGGTGGTGGCGAGCTGCTCTGGCTGCAGGAAGTGACCGTCGACCGGCCGCGGGGCCGCGCCAGCCTGCAGGTCAGCCTCGAGCGACAGCCGGAGCGCCTGCACGCAGAGGGCGGGTTCCGCCTGGAGGAGACCGCCGATGGGGCGCTCCGTCGCCTGGAGGGCGACCTCGTCGTCGGCGTCCCGCTCGTCGGGCCGCGCGCCGAGCGGCTGATCCTCGGGGGCTTCAGCACCCGCCTCGACCTCGAGGCAGCGGCCCTCGCGACGGCGATCGCGACCGCCACCGATCAGCCGTAGGCTCGGCGCGAACACGCGAGAGGAGCCGAGATGCCGCTGTTCGACAAGATCAAGGCGCAGGCCGCCCAGGTGGCGCAGATGGCCCAGGACGCCGGCAAGGCGGGGCAGGCCAAGCTCGACCAGGTGCAGTCCAAGCGCCAGCTCGACGCCCTCTACCGCGATCTCGGGGCGGCCGTGTACGCCGAGCGCAACGGCGACGCCGCAGCGGGCGCCGAGGTCACCCGCCTCGTCGGCGAGATCACCGACCACATCGCCGCCAACCCTGCTCCCGACGAGGACGCGACCACCGTCACGCCGGGGAGCGGCGAGCCGCCCGCAGGCGGCGCGCCGAAGGCGACCTACGGCTCGTAGCTCCTCGGCGCGGCGGTGCCTTTAGTCGATGAAGGCGGTGAGCTCGGCCTGGAGGTTGGGGCCGTCGGGGTCGCCGATCACGTGGCGCGCGGGGCGGTCGCGCTCGTCGGGAAAGACCGAGATCCAGACCGCGTCGAGGGCGCCGCGGATCGCGCGGTCCTTCACGTAGAAAGTCATCTTCACGACGTCGCCGAAGGAGCCGCCGGCGGCGTCGAGGATCCGCTCCGCGTTCGCGAACAGCTCCCTGATCGCCTCGCCCGGATCCTCGGGAACCTCCCCGGTTGTGAGGTTGCGCCCCGAGATCGTGCCCGTCATGAGGAGGTTGCCGACCCGCGCCGCGTTCGGGATCGGGACGCTGTGGGACATCCCCTCGATGTGGATGGACTGTCGCTTGGCCATGGTTCCTCCTCGTTCGGGTGCTCGTTCGTTCGGGTGCTCTGTCGCCCGCGGGCGTAGTGAGTGCTAGAGGTCGTCGCAGTAGGCGAAGGCGCTGCCCACCGGGGAGGCGTAGATCGGGATGTAGTCGACGACGGTCGTGGGCCGCCCTTCGGCCATCGCCGCCGCCGAGATCCAGCAGAGGGTCTCTCGTGAGCCGCCCTGCGGGCCGCCGGGGGTCGGCAGGCCGGTCACGCCACGGCGGACGTGCACCCAGTCCTGGCTGGTGTCATCTCCGGGGGCGAGGTACGAGTCGAAGTGCGTGACCCACGACCCGATGTCGCCCTTCTCGAGGTAGGCGAGGCCGGTCCGGTCGAAATCTTCGTTGAGCCACGAGTTCGCCTGGCCGGGGGTGTGCCAGAGCCCCCCCGAGCCGATCGCCACGACGCGCAGGTCCTCGGGGTACTCCTCGACGATCTCGCGCACTGCTCGCCCGACCGCGAGGCAGCGCTCGCCTGTCAGCTGGGGGGCGAAGTAGGCGTTCACGAGGACGGGGACCGTCGGGATCTCGCCGTCGGTGAAGAACTTGACCGGCGTCATGATCGCGTGCGCCATCCCCGGCGGGTCCTTCGGCAGGTCCATCATGAAGGCGGGGTCGAATCCCCGTCCGAGTAGGCCGGTGAGCACGGCCTGCGCGAGCGACGGGTGGCCGGGAGCGGTCGTGCCACGCCCGTGCATCGTCGAGCCGAGGTAGACCGCGAGGCCGGGGAAGTTGTTGAAGTCGAAGCACTCGGCCTGGTCGTCGCCGAAGATGACGAGCACGTCGGGACGGAGCTCGGCGAGCTTGTCGCGAAGGACGCCCTTGGCGCGCTCGCTGCGCGCCCACTTCTCGTCCATCTCCTCCTGGCTCTCGACCGGGACGTCGGCGCGGTAGGTGCGCTGCTCGCGGCGCCCGTTCCAGCGGTCGGGAGGGATCGTCGTGAAGCCGCCGTGCGAGGTGTGCAGTACTCCGACCAGAGTCGCCATCGCGCCGATCCCCCCTGAGGCCCCCGACGGGCACCGCCCCGAAAGAGCTTAGGCCATCGAAGGATCGGGCGAAAGCGGCGGACTCGAGGGGCCCAGCAGGCTCAACCATTTGCCGGATCGTGCCGATAGGTACCTCGGGTGCAACAGCACCAAAGACATAAGGAAGGCCGGTTGGAGAGCGCTGCGCTGCAGGTCGAGTCGAGCCGACGGCTCGACCGACGGGCCGCGCTCACCCTCCCGCCGGAGGGAGGTCCCGATGGCACGTATTGACGTCGCGGCCCAGCTCACGAACATGCCGGCACAGCCGTTCGCGGCGATGCTCATCCTCCGCCTCGTCGACGACCCGGACGCCTCTCCCGCGCAACTCGCGCGGCTGGTCGAGATGGACCCCGTGCTCGCGGCGCGGGTGATGAGGCTCGCCAACTCTCCTGCCACCGGCGTGCGCAGCGGTGTGAACTCGGCGGCGCGCGCCGTGATCCTGCTCGGCTTCTCAGCGGTGCGGGCGATCGCCGCCGCCGCAGCGTCGTGCCTGCTCTCAGAGGAGGTCGACCTCGGCCCCGTGGACTACTGGGCGCACTCGGTTACCGTCGGCGCGGCCGCCTCGGTCGCCGCCGAGGTACTCGGGGTCGCCCAGAACGAGTCCTTCAGCGCCGGGTTGCTGCACGACATCGGGAGCGCCCTGCTGCACCGCGCCGACCCGGCGCGTTACGTCGACATCAGTGCGAACCGCGGCACCCGCACCCTCGGCGATGCCGAGCGGGAGGCCTTCGGGGTGAGCCACGCCGAAGCGGGTGCCGACGCCCTCGGCCTCTGGCACTTCCCGACGAGCTTCGTCGACGCCGTCGCCACGCACCATTGCTCGGTCTCCGGCGCGAGCCCGCTCGCACAGGCGGTGATCCTCGGTGAGGCGCTCGCCGAGCGGGTCGAGCCGGTGCGGCGTGGCGAGAACGTCCTGCGTCTCGAGGACGTGCTCCGCGACCTCGGACTCTCGCCGGCGCTGCGACCGACGCTGCTCAGCCGGACGCGCTCGGAGATCCAGGGCATCCGCACCTTCCTCGAGGCCAGGTGATGAGCGACATCCGCACGATCGGGCGCGGCCAGGCCCGTCAGCTCCAGGAGTTCCGCAGCTCCGAGGAGTCTCGCCTCCTCGCGCGCCTCGCCCAGACCGAGTGTCTCCTCGACCTCGCGAAGCTTCCGGGGCTGCGCATCGACCTCGCTTCCTACGCGGGGCTCGTCGTCGGGATCATCACCCAGTTCGTCCCGAGCCGCGCGTGCTGGGTGGCGATCACCGTGAGCGACGTCCCGCCGATCTCCACCTATTACGGCCAGGAGCTCGCGGAGGTCCCCGAGGGTTGCCGTCAGCAGCTCCTCTTCGACGACGAGCCGGCGGGCGAGCTCGTCGTCGTGCCGGAGGTCGAGCACCTCTCCCCGCCGGAGTTCATCCGCCAGATCGCGGAGCAGGTCTCCTCCAGCCTCGGAGCGCTCGTCGAGGCGGAGCGCCTCCGCCGCCAGGCGGCCATCGCGCAGACGATCCACCTCGTCGAACTGCTGTCGGACCAACCGACGACCGAGGACCTGACCCAGCTGGTGAGTGCCCTCGCCTCGTTGCCGAACGCGCTCGGCGCCCGCCTCGAGATCGCCCACCTGGCGATTGGCGGCGCGGTCTCGCTGACCGCGGGCGCCTCTCCGCTCGAGCCCCCCGAGCACATCGGCGTGCCGGGCGGCTCCGTCGGCGTGGCGATCCGCTGGGCGACCACGAACCAGCCGGGCGACAACGACACTCTCGGCGAGATCGTCCACCTCATCTCGGTCGCCCTCGGCAAGGCCGAGGAGCGTCAGCAGCTGCGCGACCAGGCGGAGACCGACCCGCTCACCGGGATCGGCAACCGCCGGCGGGCGCTGCGCTCCCTCGCGGCGGCGATCGGCCTGGCCGAGCAGACCGACGACCGCGTGGGCGTCGTCTATCTCGACCTCGACCACTTCAAGAAGGTGAACGACACCCACGGCCACGACGTGGGCGACAAGGTCCTTACCCGCTTCGCCGCCCACCTGCAGCAGATGGTGCGCGCCTACGACACCGTCAACCGAATCGGCGGCGAGGAGTTCCTCATCGTCTGCCCCGGTCTCGACCAGCGGGCCGGCGAGGCGCTCGCCCAGCGGATCATCGACTCCACCCCCGCGGCGTGTGCCGACGCGCTTCCTCCGGAGTGGAAGCAGACCGCCTCGGCCGGGGTCGCCTGCTACCCGACCGTCGCCACCTACTCCGAGGGGCTGCTGCAGGCGGCCGACCGCGCCCTGTACCGGGCGAAGAACTCGGGCCGGGACCAGGTCCAGGTGGCGACGAGCTCCGAGGTGGAGAAGGCGAGCTGACTTCCCCGGCGGTGCGGCGGGGGTCCGCGCTCTCCGCTCGCCAGCCGCGTATGAGTGCCCGTGGCCGTAACGCGAGGGACGCCGACGGACATGTGTGGATGTGCAGTCATTGGCGCCGCGGCTCGCCACGGCCCTCCCCGCCGATGAGCCGGGAGGCGTGAGCCCGCCCCGCGGGGCACCGCCGGAGCCGGGCGAGGTGCGCAGCGAGGCTGAGGTCGAGCGCTTCCGCCTTCTCTACCGGGAGAACTACCGCCGGCTCGTGGGCTACGCGCTGCGGCGCACGGCGAACAACGACGAAGCAGCGGACGTGGTCGACGAGTCGTTCCTCATCGCGTGGCGGAGCGCCAACGGCGCGGCGATCACCCTCCTCAGCGCCCGGACCTCCGGCTACCCCCCGGCCTACTGGCCCTCCTTCTTGTCCTCGCCGAACTTCTCGCACCACCGGTGAGGTGGCCGGGTGATCCTCTACTCTCCGCACGCCCAGGGGGCGGTCACCGAGGCGATGTTCGAGGCGGACGGCTACTTCGTCCAGGTGACGGGGAAGAAGGTCGCCCTCGCACAGGTCATCCAGTTCGCGAGCGAGCTGCGCTTCAGCCCCGGATGAGCGCGCCGGGCGGGCACCGGTACGCTCTCGTTCCCGACAGGGCGGGAGGTCACGGTGCGGGTGAGCGTCGTCGCCGACGAGGGTGACTCCAAGACGGGCTTCGTCGGCGAGCACCTGCGGGCTCGCGGCGCTGAGCTCACGATGTTCTTCCGCGACGAGCTCGCCGCGGGAGGAGACCCTCTCGCCGCCGCCGACCTCCTCGTCCTCCTCGGCTCGGAGCGCGCGGTGCACGACCCGGCACACCGCGCCGTGGTCGCGCGCGAGCAGGGACTCGTCGCGAGCGCCGAGCGGCGCGGCCTTCCGCTGCTCGCCGTCTGTTACGGAGCGCAACTCGTCGCGGGGATGCTCGGAGGACGGGTCACCCCTGCCCCCGTCGCGGAGATCGGCTGGCAACGGATCGAGAGCGACGAGCCGTCGCTCGTCGCCCCCGGCCCCTGGTTCGAGCTCCACTACGACCGCTTCAGCGCGCCACCGGGCGTGCCGCTCGTCGCCCGCAGCGAGGCGGCGCCGCAGGCCTTCGTGCACGGCCGCACGCTCGCGGTGCAGTTCCACCCCGAGGTCGACGCGGAGATCGTCAGCGAATGGGTGCACCTCGACCGGGCCAAGCTCGCCGCCCTCGGCGTCGATGTCGAGGCGCTCCTCGCCGAGACGGCGGCCGTCGAGGCCGCCGCAAGCGCCCGCTGTGCCGAGCTCCTCGAGCGCTTCCTCGACAAGGTCGCGACGCGACCGGTGTTGCCGACACGGGACTGAGGGACCCTCAGTCCGCGAGGCAGCGCAGCATCGCCCCCTCGGCGTCGGCCATCCCGACGATCCGGCAGCCCGCGGCGAGGAGCTGCTCGATACTCTCCAGCACCGCCGCGGACACCACCTCGCCCGGCACGAGGAGGGGGATGCCGGGCGGGTACGGGACGACCATCTCCGCGGCCACCCGGCCGAGCGCCTCGTCGCGGGGGAGGGAGAGCGAGCCGGCGGCGGGAGCCATCGAGGCCTCGCGCGGGGTGCGCCGCATCTCGGGCACCTCGCCGGGCCAGCGCGAGACGGGGCCCTCGCCTGGCACTGCGACCCCGCCGGCCGCGGCGAGGTCGGCGAGCGCGTCGACGAGCAGCGCCGCGCTCTCGTCGTCGTCGGCGGCGGTGAGCGAGAAGACCATCCGCCGCAGGTCGCTGAACTCGGGGCGGATCCGCCATTCGCCGGCGAGGTAGGCCGCCGCCTCGGGAGCCGACCAGCCGAGGCCGACGACGTCGATCACCAGCTTGCTGGGGTCGTAGTCGGCGATCCCGCCGACGCCGCGCAGCTCCTCGCCGTAGCAGCAGAGAGGCGCATAGCGCCCGGCGGCGGCGCGCACCGTGCCGGCGAGGGAGAGGGCGCGCGCCCAGCGGGCGGTGCCCGTCGCCGCGAGCTCGGCGACCGCGACGTCGAGCGAGACGAGGAGCAGCGCAGACGGGGAGGAGGACTGCAGCATCTGCAGCAGGCCGTCGACCCGTTCGGCGTCGACGAGCTCGCCCTGATGGTGCAGGAGCGAGGACTGGGTGAGCGAGCCGAGGGTCTTGTGCGGGCTGTGCACCACGAGGTCGGCGCCGAGGGAGAGCGCGGGAGCGGGGAGCCCGGGGTGGGCGACGAAGTGGCTGCCGTGCGCCTCGTCAACGATGAGCGGCACCCCGGCGTCGTGCGCGAGGCGCGCGACGGCGGCGAGGTCGACGCACAGTCCGTGGTAGCTCGGGCTCGTGACGTGCACGGCTCGGATCTCGGGGTGCGCGTCGAGGGCGCGCCCGACGGCCGCCGGGTCGACACCGAAGAGACCGTCGATCGCGGGGTGGGCGACGGGCGGCAGGTAGAGCGGGCGGGCCCCGGAGAGGGCGAGCGCCGCGTACGCCGAGCGGTGCGAGCCCCGCGCCAGCAGGAGGGTGTCGCCCTCGCCCACCGTCGCGCAGATCGCCGCCAGGTTGCCGACGGTCGCACCGTTGACGAGGAACCAGCTGCGCGCCGCGCCGAAGAGGCGGGCGGCGCGCGCCGTCGACTCGAGGAGGGCGCCCTCGGGGTGGTGGAGGTAGTCGAAGCCCCCCATCTCGCTGACGTCGGCGTCGTAGGCGACGTCGCCGAGGAGCGCCCGGCCGGCGGGGGGCGCGCCCTTCGCGCCTTTGTGCCCGGGCATGTGGAACGAGGCCCGCTCTCCTTCTCGGACCTCCCGGAGGTGCCGGGCGAGCGGTGGCTCGCCGGCGGGGGGAGAGCTCAACGCTCGAGCGACGACCTCGTCGCGTCGGCGAGGATGTGGATCCCCTCGGCCAGCTGCTCGGCCTCGATGTTGAGTGGCGGCAGGATCTTGAGCGCGGTGTCGTTGCGTCCGACGCGCTCGATGATCAGCCCGTTGTCGAAGCTCTTGCGCGCGATCGCTGCGGCGAGCTTGCCCGTCGGGTCGATCGCCGCGGTCTCGACACCCCAGATCATGCCGAGGCCGCGGGCCTCGATCCGCGGGTCGAGCGCCAGCACCTCAAGCTCGAGGAGCTGGGCGGTGAGGGCGGAGTTCGCGGCGGTCGTCGCCTCGATCTCCTCCTTCTCGAACACTCCGAGGGCGGCGACAGCGGCGACGAAGGCGAGCTGGTAGCCGCGGAAGGTCCCGGTGTGGTCGCCGGGCTGCAGCACGTCGAGCTCGGGGCGCATCATCGTGATGGCCATCGGCAGCCCGTAGCCACTGATCGACTTCGAGACGGTGATGATGTCGGGGACGATCCCGGCCCGCTCGAAGGAGAAGAAGGGCCCGGTGCGGCCGCAGCCGGTCTGGATCTCGTCGACGATGAGGACGATCCCGTAGTCGTCGCAGATCTCGCGCAGCCCCTGCAGCCAGTCGACGGGGGCGATCGCGACGCCGCCCTCGGCCTGCACTGTCTCGACGATCACCGCGGCCGGGAGGTCGATCCCGGAGTGGGTGTCGTTGAGCACCGCGCGCAGGTAGGCGAGCGTGTCGATCTGGGCCATCGCGCCGAAGGGGAAGGGCAGGAAGGTCACGCCGTCGAGCGAGATGCCCGCCGCCTCGCGGTGCTGGCGGTTGGAGGTCGCTGCGAGGCTCCCGAGGGAGTGGCCGTGGAAGCCGCCCATGAAGGAGAAGACGCCGCGCCGCCCGGTCGCCTTGCGGGCGATCTTGAACGCCGCCTCGACGGCGTTCGTGCCGGTCGGGCCGGGGAACTGGATGCGGTGGGGGAGGCCGCGGGGCTCGAGGATCCGCTCGGTGAACTCGTGCAGGAAGGTACCTTTGGCCGCCGTCTCGAGGTCGAGGCCGTGGGTGATGCCGTCGTCGGCGAGGTAGTTGAGGATCGCCGCCTTGATCGTCGGGTGGTTGTGGCCGTAGTTCAGCGCCCCGGCGCCCGACAGGAAGTCGAGGAAACACGCACCCCGCACGTCATACAGGAGCGCACCGCGCGCGGAGGAGAAGGTGGTCGGGAAGGACCGGGAGTAGGAACGGACATTGGACTCACGTTCCTCGAAGATGCTGAGCGGTGCGGGTGCTTCGGTGTCGCTGCCGACGTCGACTGACGACTTGATCTCGTGTATCACCGTTTCCCTTTCGTCGGTGCGCGATGCGCACCCTGGTATCTCCTCCGACAGAGGCGGGCCGGCGGTCCGCCAATTGCTTGCGCTTGCCGTCTCGAGGCGCAGGCGCGCCCGATCGGGCAAGGGACTCTAACCGCTCGCATCCGTCGCGGTGGTCAATTGTGCGAAAGTTCACCCTCCTGGTGACCCCCGGAAGCCGTGCGGCCACGCTCCGTAGCGGAACGCAGTCGGAGCGGCGATTCACCCACTTCGAGACCGACCGCGGCGGGGACAATTTCTCGCTATCACGGGCGCCCGATTTCCTTCCGAGCACGGCTGCGACTTCACGACGGCGACCGCCGCAGTGCCGGGGTCAGAGTGATAAGAGCGCAGTTCGGGCGGGGGAAATCGGCGGCGCACAATCGCTCTCGCGAGGAACGGACCGCGGAGGTTGGGGACGGCGGAAGCGGCGGACGGCGGTTTCGTCGCCGCCCCGCTGTCGCAACGCAGGACGGTGCGAGTTGCGACCTCCCATTGCGCGCAACGGCGCACGGGAAAGGGAGCCGATGGGCTCGCCGGGCCGAGCAACTTCGGGCCGCGTGCTCGCAATCATCGGCATTTCTCCGGGCACGAAACCGCTCCCCGCGGGCAGCCGCGCGCCGTCCGATACTGCGCCTCGGTGCCGCGCCGAGAGTGGGCGACGAAAGCTCGGCTTTCCGCACCCACGTCGGAAATTGCGTCGTCCGCAGCCGGGGGTTTCGATGCCATCGGTACCGGCGAGGTGGCCGAGTGGCCGAGTGGCCGGGTGGCGGGGTGGCGGGGTGGCCGGCCGGTCAGCCGGCGAGGTCCTCGCCGGCCTGGGCGATCACCGCCGAGAGGGCCTCGGCCGCCTCGTCGTAGGCGCCGCGGGTGGCGACCTCCTCGATGATCGGGCCGATCACCGCCGCGAGGTAGCTCGCCATCGCGATCGCGGTCTCGGCGAGATCGACGTCGAAGGGGTCGACGCGCACCGCCGCGTTGTAGCGGTAGTAGAGGAGGTTGGCCGTTTCGAGGTAGCCGAACTCGCCGATCGGGCTGTTGGCGTTGGCGAGGTTGAGGAAGCGAAGCAGCGCCCCGAGCGAGTCGAGGGCGACGGGGTAGGGAAGGCCGACGTAGGTCTGGAGGATCGGGACCTCGAGCGGCCCGGGGAGGAACATCGCCTGCGCGTGGAGCACCCTCCCCTTCGCGTCCGGCTCGAGCTCGACGTAGAGCTGGTCGGGCAGGCCCCCTTCGCCGAGGCGGAGCGTGACTGCGGCGTCGAGCTCGTCGAGCGCGTCCCGCAGCGAGTGGAGGAGGAAGTCGTGCGGCCCGCCCACCTCAGGAGGCGTCGGCGGCCGCGAGCTTCTCCTGGACGAGCTTGGCACCGCTCGCCGAGCGCAGCTCCTCGGCGCTGATGTTCATTCCCGACGCGACCTGCAGGGCGTCGAAGGCCTGGAAGTCCTTCATCGTCGGGACGCTCGTGTCGCGGTTGCTGAGCCGGAAGGCGTTGGTGCCCCTGCGGAAGGGGGCCTCGGTCTCACCCTGCCTGCGGCCGAGCCTCGCCGCTTCTCCGGCGGCCTCGGCGTTCTCGCTCGCGAGCGCCGCAGAGCGCATCGCCATCCCGACCTGCAGGTTGCTGTGCGCTGCGGCCGTCGCCTTGGCCAGCTCCTCCTGGGCCTTCTTCTTCTCGGCCGGGTTCTTCGCCGCCTGCAGCTTCGCCTCGGGCTTCTTCCTCGCCTCGGCGATCTCCTTCTTCTGCGCGTCGGAGATGCCCTTCTTGTTCTCGGCGTCCTGGCCGACCTGCTTGGCCTTGTTGCGCATGCTCGCGAGGGCGGCGATGCCGCCGATGAGGGCGGCGCCGATTCCGATCGCCCAGCCGATCGGGTTGCTCGCGAGCAGCAGCGCGCCGGCGGCGATGCCAAGGCCGCCAAGGACGGTCTTGAAGCCGGCGACCCCCGCCTTGGTCTTCGCGCGGTCCTTCGCCTTGGCGAGCCACATGCGGCCCTCTTCGGTCGTCGGGGAGACGTCGCCGAGGTCGCTCAGCCGCTTCAGCGACTTCCCGAGCTTCCACAGCCCCTTGCCGGCGGTGATCGCCCCGCCCGCGACCATGAGGCCGAAGGCCGCGGGCGCGAGCGCCGCCCCCGCCGCGCCGGTCTTCGCCGCGATCTCGAGGCCCCCGAGCGCCGTTCCCGCCGCCCCGCCGGCGAGCAGCCAGCCGCCACCGCGGGCGGTGCGCGCGCCGAGTCGGCGCATCGCCTTGTCTTTCCCGGCCTTGTGGCGCTTGTAGAGGCCGTAGCCGATGAGGCCGGCACCGGCGATCGTGCCGAGGCCCCCGGTCGCCGCGCCGAAGGCGCCGCCCGCTTCGCTGACCGCAGTCGTCGAGCCGAGGCTCGTGCTCGCACCGCCCGACATCACGTCGCCGAGTCCCTGTGCGCCACCGATCGCCGCGCCCGGCGCGGCGATCGCCGCTCCTGCGCCACCGACTCCGGCGACCACCGCCGACTTGCCGGAGAAGACCCCCGCCGCACGCCGCGCCAGGCGCTCCTCGAGGTCGTCTCGCTGCACCGTCGTGCTCGAGGCGAGCAGCCGCTGCACCGCGCCGTTGCCGGCGGTCTGCTGGAGCGCGAGGACCTCCCGTGGGCCACCGTGGTGCTCGGTGCGGCCGACCAAGTTGGCGAGGTCGTCCTCCCGCTGCACCGGTGCCGCCGCCCGGGCGGTCGGCCCATTCGGGCGCTGCCGGCGGGGGGCGTAGGTCTTGGTCACCCAGGGGAGGCTACTGCCGCCGGGGCCGACGGCGGCCCGGCAGATGAGGTTCCTTCAGCCGAGATCGCCGTCGCCACCCTCACCGCGCAACCACTGCGAGACCTGGCCGGCGAGGCGTTGCACGCCGCCGGCGACGCGGTCGACGATCTCGGTGAAGCGCTGGCGGTAGTGCTCGGTCGCCGCCTTCATCTGCTCGGAGGGTGGCGGCTCCTCGCCGCGGCGGAGGTAGCTCCCGTCGCGGATGCGGTCGTAGTCGCCCTCGCGGACCCAGCGGGTGAGCTCGGCGACGCGCCGTACCGTGAACGGGTGGGTGCGGGTGAGCTCGGTGAGCCACCGCCCGGGGCGGGCGAAGAGGTCCTCGGTCTCAGCGAAGGCCTCCGCCTGGGCAATGAAAGCGTTCACGTCGAGGCCCTCGACCGAGCCGCCGGCGAGGTTCATCAGCAGCCGGCAGCTGACCATCGGGTCCTCGTTCACCAGGGTCGCGGCGCGGTCGCCGGAGAGCTCGGCGCAGCGGTACCACTCGAGGAGGACGAGCGCGACGGCCTGGAGCGGCAGCCGGGCGACGGGCGCGAGGCCGCTCGCCAACAGCCGCTGCAGGATCTGCAGCACCGTCCCGTAGTGGACGTGGTCCGAGAGGACGTGCCCCGCCTCGTGCGCGAGGACGGTCCGCCGGGCGTCGTCGGGCAGGTTGGCTATGCCCGAGGTGATGATCACCACCGGCTTCGAGGAGCCGACGGTCGCCGCGTTCGTGACGCCGGGTGCCGCCGCGAGGTAGAGCCCCGGCACCGCGGGGAGGTCGAGGGCGCGCGCGACACCGACGTGCGCGGCGTAGACGGCGGGGAGCTGCCGCTCGGAGAGCTCGACGGCGTCGGCGAGGAGCAGCTGCTGGAAGGCGCGCTCGATGCGCAGCTCGGAGAGGCGCTTCAGCACCCGGTCGAGGAGGGGGATCGAGCCGAGCGCCGCGGTCGCGGCGCGGTCCGCCGGGTGCTCGTAGGCCTTCGGGCTGATCGCCGGGTAGCGGATGTCCGTCGTCGTGATGGCCATCGCCTCGCTCCCCTCCGGCCGCCGAGCGGCCGACGGGGCATCTTCGCGCGCCGCGGCCGCGACAGCTTGACGCGATCTTGAGGGAGACCTGAGGCCAGCGCCCCCGCGGCGTTGAGGTGCCCCGTGCACACTGCAAGGGTGCGAGGACAGGAAGGTCACGCTGCCGTGTCCGGGGGCCGCACGACGGGGCCCCCGGACACGGACACCCTCTGCTCCCGGGCTGTCGTCCCTGCGCCACTACCCCTCCTCGACGTCGGCGTGATCGACCAGCTCGCCGAGGAGCTTGGCGACCGCTCGGCGGTGGCCCGTTTCCTCCGCAGCTTCGTCGAGCTCCTCCCCGGCCGGGTGGCCGCGATCGGCGCCTTCGGAGAGCCGGGGGCGCTCGTCGACCAGACCGAGAGCATCGCCGCGGCCGCTTCGATGGCCGGCGCCCACCGCCTCGCGCAGTGCGTCGCGGAGATCGTCGACGCGGCACGTGCGGGCAGGCTGCCGGAGGCCACCGAGGTGCGGGCGCTGCACCGCGAGGCCTCGGCCACCCGCGCCGAGCTCGGCTACTACCTGGAGGCGCTCGAGGCCGCCTCGTAGCCCGGCCCCCGCACCCCCGTCATCGGCGGAGTCAGCCGGGGCCGAGGCGGTAGCCGACGCCGCGCACGGTGCGGATGTAGCGGCCGTTCTGCGCCGAGTCGCCGAGCTTGCGCCGCAGGTTGGCCATGTGCACGTCGACCACGTGGCCGTCGCCGAGCCAGTCGGTCTGCCAGACCTGCTCGAGCAGCACGTCGCGGGGCCAGACTCGCCGTGGGTTGCTGAGGAGCGTGGCGAGGAGGTCGAACTCGAGCTTGGTGAGCTCGAGCGGCTCGCCGGCGACGTGCACCTCGCGGGACTCGGTGTCGACCTCGAGCTCGCCGAAGCGCATCGCCGCCTCCGCGCCCTCGGCGGCCGGGTTCGCCTTCTTGGCGCGGGGGCGGCGGAACATCGCTGCCACCCGCGCCCGCAGCTCGCGTGGCGAGAAGGGCTTGGTGAGGTAGTCGTCCGCGCCGACCTCGAGGCCGATCAGGCGGTCGACCTCCTCCCCGCGGGCCGTGATGATCACGACGTAGGCGTCGGTGAAGGCGCGCAGCTCCCGGCAGACCTCGATCCCGTCGATGTCCGGGAGGGAGAGGTCGAGCGTGACGAGGTCGGGCTGCATCTCCCGCGCCTTCGCGATCCCCGCCGCGCCCGAGGCCGTCTCGCTGACCGTGAAGCCGGCCTGCTCGAGGACGGTGACGAGCAGCTGGCGGATGTCCGGATCGTCCTCGACGACGACGGCGCTGCGGCTCTCGGTCACTTCGGCACCACTCCCTCTCCCTCGTTCATCGTCGCCGATCGGGCGGCGGCGCGCCGATCCGACCGCCCGCGCATCGCGGTGCCGCGGGATTCGGTGCGGCGGTCAGCCGGGATGCGGATCACGAACGAGGTCCCCACGCCGAGCTCGGAGTGGATCTCGAGCGTCCCGCCGTGGTGCTCCACGATGTTGCGGACGATGGTGAGCCCGAGGCCGGTGCCGGGGATCGCCCGCTCGGTCGCGTTCGACGCCCGGAAGAAGCGGGTCGACAGCTGCTCGAGCTCGTCGGGGGGGATGCCGATCCCGGTGTCGTTCACCGCGAGGCGCAGCTCGGCTCGATCGCGCGTCGCGAGCACGGTCACCGCGCCCCCTTCCGGGGTGAACTTCGCGGCGTTGGCGAGCAGATTGAGCAGCGCCCGCTCGAGCTGGCTGCGGTCCGCCATCACGAGGCCGAGGTCCTCGGCGAACTCGGTGTGCAAGGTAAGGCCCTTGTCGCGCACGGTCGGCTCGATGACCTGCAGCACGTCGTCGATGATCGCGGCCACGTCGACGGGCTCGAGGCTGACCCGGAAGGCGCCGACCTCGATGCGCGAGAGGGTGAGGAGGTCCTCGATCAGCCCTCGCAGCCGTCGGGCGTTGCGGTCCACGATCTCGAGCATCTTCATCTGCTGCTCGGTGACCGGGCCGGCATCCTCCTCCTCGAGCATCTCGACGTAGCCGGCGATCGAGGTGAGCGGCGTGCGCAGCTCGTGCGAGACGGTGGAGAGGAACTCGCTCTTGGAGCGGTCGAGCTCCTGGAGCTGGGCGACGAGCTCGCGCTGCGCGGTGAAGAGCTGCGCGTGCTGCATGGCGCGGCCGAGCTCCTCGCCGGCCACCTCGATCAGCCCCACCTCGTCCTCCTGCCAGTAGCGGGGGCTGTTGTCGAGGATCACGAGGCTGCCGAGGAGCTCGCCGGCGGCGACGATCGGGCTGATCACCGAGGCGCGCAGGTCGACGCGGCTGAAGTGGGTCGTGATGTCCGGCGCCGTGAGACGGGCGTCGGTGCGGGCGTCCTCGATGACCAGGCTGCGGCCGTCCCGGGTGGCCTCGGCGATCAGCTTCGCCACCCCCGGCGGGCGCGCAATCGAAGGGCCGAGATCGTCGAGGCCCTCGCGATGCCACTCGGCGGCGATCGCATCGACCACGTCGTCGTTCGCCAGCCGGACGAAGACCCGGTCGACGTCGAAGGCGACCCCGACCGCGGCCACCGCCTCGCCGAGCAGGTCGGCCAGGTCGATGTGCTCGCGCACGTCGTGGGTGACGAGGTCCGAGAGGGCGCGGATGCGCGCCCGTCGCCGCTCGTCGCCGCCGAGGCGCTCCGCGAGGGCGTTCAACGCGTGCCCGGCGGCCTGCACCTCGGCGGGGCCGTCGGGGTCGACGCGGGCGCTGCTGTCGCCGCCGTGCAGGCGGGAGATCGCCGCGACGAGCGACTCGAGGGGGAGGACAAGCGTGCGCCGCGCCCGCAGGCCGATGACGGCCGCGATGGCGACGGTGAGGAGGGCGGCGGCGGAAACGACGAACAAGGCGATCGACTCTGTCGAGTCGGCATTCGTGCGCGCGGCGCGGATCTCGTTGTCGACCACCTTGGCGGCGTCGGCGCTCGCGGCCTGGATCGTGCTGAAGGCGCTCCGCAAAGTGGCCGCGTCCAAGGCCGCGGCGGCGGGCATCGCCGGTTGGCGGGCGAGCGGCGAGGCAACCGCGAGCCAGCCGTCGGCCTGTGCCTGGACGGCGAGGAGCGCCGACTCGGCGGCGGGATCATTCCCCGCGGCGAGCAGCGCCGAGGTCATCTCCTTCTCGTAACTCCGGACGCCGCTGCGGTACTCGGCGAGGAACTGCGCGCCGCCCGCCCCCGAGCTGAGCTCGTAGGCGCGGATCGAGCTCTCCGCGCCGGCGATGGTCTGCAGGATCGCGGCGTTGTCGTTCTGCAGCGGGTCGAGGGAGTGGACGATGCGGTCGACGGCGCCGCTGATCCCCGCCACCGCGAACAGACCTGTGCCGCCGCTGAGCGCGGCCGCGACAAGCGCGGCGACGATGCCCCGGCGGACGTAGCTGCGGATGCCCCCCGTCGCGCCGTCGGCACCGTCCGCGCCGTTCACCGTGCTGCGCCCTGCAGCGCCTCCTCGACGCGTTCCAGGAGGCCGCGCGGACTGAAGGGCTTCACGACGTAGTCGGTCGCTCCTGCGGCGAGGCCGACCTCGACGTCGCTCTCCTCGGCGCGTGCCGAGAGCAGGATGACCGGCAGGGAGGCGAATTGCGGGTCGTGCCGCACCGCGGCGCACACCTCGACACCGCCGCGGCCGGGCATCGAGGCGTCGAGTAGGACGAGGTCGATCCCCCCGCCGCGCAGCGCGTCGAGCACCGCCTCGCCGTTCGCAAAGGCGACGACCTCATAGCCGGAGAGCTCGAGCTTCGCGACGACGAGCTCGCGGATGTCGCGGTCGTCGTCGGCGACGAGGATGCGGGTCACGGTCCGCTCGTCCGCAGCTCCGCGAGCAGGGGGAGGAGGACGCGGTCGACGTCGGTGCGGCCGAAGGGCTTGGGGAGGACGGCGTCACTGTCCTCGCCGATGTCCTGGGGGTCGAGGACCGACGTCGTCACGATCTTGCAGTGGTGGTCCTCGAGGGCGCGCAGCGCCTGGATGACCTCGTGGCCGTCCATGTCGGGGAGGAGGATGTCGACGATCGCGAGGTCGGGCGGAGCCTTCGCGATCGCGTCGAGACCGGCACGCCCGGTCTTCACGAGCGTCGGCACGCAGCCGAGGCGCTCGAGGTGCTTGCCGAGGAGCGCGAGGAGGTCGCCGTCGTCCTCGACGACGAGTGCGGTGGCCACCCGCGCAGCATAGGTGAGCGGCCCTTTTGCCCTTGCGCACCGTCCGCGCGCCCGCCGGTCAGCGCGCTGCGGCCGCTTCGATCTGGAGGCCGGTGGCGACGAGCAGCTCCTCGCCGCCCGCCGGGCCGACGAGCTGCAGGCTCGCCGGGAAGGGCCCCGGCGTCGCGACGGGGAGCGAGAGCGCCGGGAGGCCGGCCAGGTTCACCGGCATCGTGAGCAACGTGTAGTTGTGCTGGTAGGCCTCGTCGAGGGGCGGGGGGAAGAATCCCACCGAGGGGAGGGCGAGCAGCTCCACCTCCGCGAAGAGGGGCGCGAGCTCGGCGAGGAAGCGCTCGCGGCCGACCCTCGCCGCTTGTCGGCGGCCCTCGTCGACGCGCGCCGCCGAAGCGAGGCGGTCGCGCACGGCGGCCGAGAGCTTGGCGGCCCGCTCGGGGTCCTCGAGGAGGGCGGCATTGGCCACCACCGCCTCGGTCACGAGCAGGTCCACCCCCGCGCGGTAGGCGTCGGACCAGGTCGGGATGGCGATCTCCACCACCTCGAGGCCGCAGCGGGCGAGGAGCTCGTCGAGCGCGCCGTCGATCAGCGGGTCGACGGGTACGCCGTCGGGGCGGACCCTGCCGAGGCGGCGCGCCGGGTGGGGCGCGGGGCGGAAGGAGGGCTCGAGGAGGGTCATCCCCTCGCTCACCGCGCCCACGTCGGCTGCCATCGGGCCGACGGTGTCGAGGCTCGGCGCGAGCGGCCAGACGCCCGTCAGCGGCACCCTCCCCCAGGTCGTCTTCAGCCCGGCGATCCCACAAAAGGCGGCGGGGACGCGGATCGAGCCGCCGGTGTCCGAACCGAGGGCGATCCTCGCCTCGCCGCTCGTCACGGCGACCGCCGAACCGGAGGAGGAGCCGCCCGGGACGCGTGTCGCGTCGAAGGGGTTCACCGGCGTCCCGTAGTGCTCATTCACCCCGGCGGCGCCGAAGGCGAGCTCGTGGAGGTTGGCCTTGCCGACGATGCGGGCCCCCGCGGCGCGCGCCCCGGCCAACAGGGGCGCGTCGCTCTCGGCGGGACGCGCCCGCTCGGCCACGGCGTACGAGCCCGCCGTCGTGGGCACGCCGGCCACGTCGATCAGGTCCTTCACGGCGAGCGTCGGGCCGGTCCCTTCGCTCTCGAGGCGGGTGATGAAGGTCGCATCGCTCGTCACCGCCGGAGGGTACCGCGCCGCGCCGTGCCGTCCGCGGCGCGGGCCCGGCCCCCGCGCGCGCCACCGTTAGTGTGTCCCGGCGCTCGCAGCGCCCGGACAAGCTCGCAGCGCCCGGACAAGGAGGATGTACGTGGAGGTCCCAACGCGGCTCGTGGGGCGGAAGGCGATCGTGACGGGGGCGGCCGGAGGCCTCGGTGAGGCGATCGCAGAGCGCCTCGCTGCGGAGGGCGCCACCGTCGCGCTCCTCGACGTGAAGGACGCCGCTCCCGCGGCCGAGAAGATCGGCGGCGGGGCGCGTGCCTGGCACTGCGACGTCACCGACCGCGCCGGCGTCGGCAGCGTGGTGGACGAGGTGGCGTCGTCCTTCGGTGGCGTGGACATCCTCGTGAACAACGCCGGCCTGCTCTCGGGGCGGCGCCCCTTCCTCGAGGTCGACAAGGAGGAGATGCTCCGCTACTACGAGACCAACGTGGTCGGCTACCTCCACCTCGCGCAGGCCTGCTTCCCCTATCTGAAAGAGAGCGAGCACCGCGGCCGCATCGTGAACGTCGCCTCGCGCACCTTCTTCACCGGAAGCCCCGGCCAGCTCGCCTACGTGGCGAGCAAGGGCGGCGTCTTCGGCCTCACGCGGGTGCTCGCCCGCGAGCTCGGCGAGCACGGCATCACCGTGAACGCGGTGATGCCCTCACAGGTCGCCACCCCGGGCACCGAGGCCCATTCCGGGCCGGAGATGTTCGAGTCGACGATGCGCCTGCAGATCCTGAAGGAGTTCGTGCGCCCTGCGGACTTCGCCCCGATCGTCGCCTTCCTCGCCTCCGACGACGCCCGCCTGATCACCGGCCAGTCGATGGTCTGTGACGGGGGAGGCCTGCTGTACTGACGGCCCCCGCGCGTCCAACCCGGCTCGCCGGGGGGCGCGGGGTTATGGTGGGAGATGCCTCAGAACCAGTTGCGTATCGCCGCAGCAGTGCTCTTCGTGCTCGGCGCCATCGCCATCATCGTCGCGATCCTTTACTTCGCGCTCCCCGCCCACTCACTTCCCTCCTTCCTTCCGGGACGGGTGGCCCACATCAACGGCCACCGCAACCGGCGGGGCATCGCGGCCGTGGTGGTGGCGATCGTCCTGCTCGCGGTCGGCGGCTGGGCCTACTCGAACGCCAGGCGCCCCGCGGCGTGACCCGCGCCAGCTGATGGCCGCCTACGTGGTCGTCGAGTCGCGGGTGAGCGACCCCGAGCGCTACAAGGCCTACGCCGCCCTCGCCGAGCAGTCGATCGCCGAGGCCGGAGGCCGCTACCTCGCGCGCGGTGGCGCGACGGAGACCCTCGAAGGCGACTGGGCGCCCCCGCGCGTCGTCGTGCTGGAGTTCGCGGACGTCGACACCGCCCGCCGCTGGTACGAGTCCGAGAGCTACCGGGCGGCGCGCGCGGCACGTGCCGGTGCCGCCGAACTCCAGATGGTCCTCGTCGAGGGCGTGCCGCCCTCCTAGGGCGCGGAGAGGGAGGACCATGCCAAGCACGGCGCGCGTCGTCGGCTTCGACCACATCGTGATCAACGTCGCCGACCCCGAGGCCTCGCTCGCCTTCTACTGCGACCTCCTCGGCATGGAGCCTGTGCGCCTCGAGGAGTGGCGGGCGGGGGAGTGCCGCTTCCCCTCGGTGAGGGTGGGCCCCGATACGATCCTCGACCTCGCCCCCGGCGAGCGGCCGGGCGAGAACATCGACCACTTCTGCCTCATCATCGAGCCGACCGACCTAGAGGCGCTCGCCGCCTCGGGGAGCTTCGACGTCGCCGGGCCGCCCGGCAACCGTTACGGCGCGCGCGGGCGGGGCGACTCGCTCTACGTCCGGGATCCCGACGGCAACCGGGTCGAGCTCCGCTACTACGACTGAGCGCCCGTTGCGGATCTTCCAGGTCGACGCCTTCACCGACCACGCCTTCTCCGGCAACCCGGCGGGCGTCTGCCTCCTCGAGGGGGGAGAGGACGACACGCTGTTGCAGGCGATCGCCGCGGAGATGGGCTGCTCCGAGACGGCCTTCCTCCTCCCCGCCGCGGGAGTGATGGCGCTCCGCTGGTTCACTCCCGTGGTCGAGGTCGATCTCTGTGGCCACGCCACCCTCTCGGCCGCGGTCGTGCTCTGGAGGAGCGGCCTCGCGAAGGGGCCGCTCGGCTTCTCGACCCGCTCCGGCCTCCTCGGCGCCACCCCGCACGGAGGCGGCGCGGAGCTCGACTTCCCGGCCCGCCCCACGGCCCCCCTCGCCACCCCGCCCGCCCTCACCGACGCGCTCGGCGCCGAGCCCGTCGTGGTCCACGAGTCCGCCGACAACTGGCTGGTGGAGCTCGGCTCGCCGGCACAGGTCGCGGCGCTCGCGCCCGACCTCGCCGCGCTGCGCGCCCTCCCGACGCGCGGCGTCCTTGTCACTTCGGCGGGCGGACCGGATGGCTGTGACTTCGTCTCCCGCTACTTCGCGCCGGCGGTCGGGGTCGACGAGGACCCGGTGACCGGCTCGGCGCACTGCACTCTCGGCCCCTACTGGGCGGCGCGCCTCGGCCGCGAGGAGCTCGTCGGCCGTCAGCTCTCGGCGCGCGGCGGGACGGTGCGCGTCGCGGTGCGCGGCGAGCGGGTGCTGCTCCGGGGGGAGGCCGTCGTCGTCCTCGCGGGCGAGCTCTTCCCCGAAGGGGAGGCGCTCAGCAGCGGCGGGGCGCGGGGAAGCTGACTGCGAGGGCCTTCCCGAGAGCCGTGCCGTCGGCCGGGTCGCGGGCGGTGAAGCTCACCGCCCGACGGCTGCGGTCGCTCACCACGAAGGCCACGCCACCGCGGCCGTTGCTCACGCCGCTCGCCGGCTT
>Ga0307374_10003211_pt1 | contig 28120 bp, 29 predicted proteins | sample OX3MG_FD_202532 | JGI IMG/M metagenome (GOLD analysis project Ga0307374, IMG submission 202532) | Soil microbial communities from Risofladan, Vaasa, Finland - OX-3 | ecosystem: Environmental > Terrestrial > Soil > Coastal area > Acid sulfate soil | place: Finland: Risofladan, Vaasa | collected... | reverse complement strand
GCAGCAGGTGGTGATCTACAAGACTGTCATACAGAACCAGACTGGCGGCACCACGACCCAGCTCACCGGCTACAACATAACATCGCCGCTTATAACCCCACCCACATCACTGGCATCAGCGCCGGTGATAACCGCGAACCAGAGCTTCGGGCAGAGGCTGACTGGAATCAACCAGCCGTTCAACGCCTCAGAGCTTGCCGCCATAAACAACGCGCCCGACGCTTACTACGAGCTGGCCGGGGAGATGTACCTCAACCACACCCTGAACAACAGCGTGGGCGCACAGCCGAACGTCGTGCCGCTGTTCAACGTCAACGGCAAGCCCTCGGTGATATACTTCGGCTCTATAACCTGCATATTCTGCGGCGAGAACAGGTGGGCTATGGCGCTCGCTCTCGCCAAGTTCGGGAGCTTCAACAGCCTCTACACGGGATACAGCGCGCTCGGCGACTCTGACGTTCCCACGATATACTGGAGGCCCGCGAGCTACAACACATCCACGACAGACTTGGGCGCCTTCTACACCAGCAAGTACGTAAACTTCCTCGCGATTGAGAACACGGAGCCGATAACCGGCGGCTTCGCCCTGCAGCCGATGTCAACCATACTGCAGGAGGTCACCGCGGTCAACAATACCGCTTACACCGCAGCCATGAACTACATCATCCAGATAAACAACTTCCAGGGCACGCCTTACACGATATGGGGCAACTACCAGGTGGGCGGCGCGGATGCGGTCGCGTTCGGAAACTCAACTCCGAAGACCAGCCAGCTCCCTCTCGAGTACATGACGCATCAGGACATGTTCAACCAGCTCAGGCAGGGAACCAGCCAGCTCGCGCTGACCGAGTACGCGGGCGCCGACGTCTACATAGCGTACACCTGCAAGTCCATCAACAACACGGCAAGCATATGCTCGCTACCCGCTATACAGAAGATTGAGGCACAGCAATGAAGAGGCAGACCAACAAGCTCGGCGTCCTGAGGATGATATACTCCTCACCCGCGTACGTTGTGGTCAATATCGCCGCCGCCGCCTTCTACTATTTTCTATTCAGGTACCTGCTCGCCTCACAAAACTACGGCATATTCCTTCTCAACGTTCCGCATTACCTGCTATACTCCCTGGTCATCTCATCTTCGGTGCTGCTCACCCTTGGGGCTTACGGCATAAAGTCCGCCTTTGAGTCCAGGGGCAAGGCGGTCGGAGAGCAGGGGGCAAGTGCAGCAACGACGATCGTGGGCGCTGTCATCAGTGGATGCGCATCGTGCCAGGCGCCATTTGTGGGATCTCTGCTCTACGCGGTCGGCTTCAACACGCTAACCGTCAGCTCCATACTGTCGGGGATAGGGGGCAGCCAGGAGCCGATACTGGCGGCATTCATAGTTATAAATTTAGCCCTTATATATTATTCAACGGTGAAGATTGCCGAGGGCTGCAGGGTGGCGCCCAGGCGCAGGAAGGGATGAACCAATGCAAAAGTCAGGGATGAGGAGGAAGGTGGTTGCAAGAAGGGCCAAGCCGAAGGCAAGGGCAAGGCCGGGCAAGGCGGCACCGGCTCAGCGCCCGTATCACCACATGTCCCACACGGGCGCACTCATCAGCGAGATTATCGAGGGAACTGATGACGCATACACCACCTCGGAGGCACTCGAGCTCGCGCTTCTGCTTTCCAATCTGTCAACCACGCTTCAGGAGATAACATACTCATCAGGCATCAACGCCGGAAGGCTCGTGCACAGCATGAGCGAACACGGCAAGCCGCACGAGTGGCAGGAAGACAGCATGCCCTCGCTTGTCTCATTCATCGAGAAGGCGGGACACCCCAGGGTGACCTACCACGTATTTCCCGGCGACTTTTGGCTCAGGTTCTCCGACAAGGGCACGCCTGACCTCGGCGCAAACCTGCACACCTTCGAGGCCGGCGTCATCGCGGGGTTCATCTCCGCGTCGAGAAAACATGTGGTGGGCGCCACGGAGGCGATGTGCTCCATGGCAGGGCATGGCGAGTGCATGTTCACTTCGCAGGCAGGGGAGAGGAAGCCCGCGGGCAGGGAATCAATCGAGCGTTTTGTAACGCATGTGTCAAGGCTGGCATCGGCTGGAAAGAGGCAAAAGGCGGAGGTGCCGCTAGGATACTACATGTTGGCATCTGGCGTGCTCTATGATCCCACCTACCTTGACGCGATGAAGCAGGTCGTAACTCACATAGGCGCCCAGATGGCGCAGAAGACAATCCTCGGCAAGAGGAAAGGCGTGGATGTCGCAATATCTACTATACCCCTGCTTGGGCTGGGCCAGCCCAAGCTCAAGAAGCTCTCGCCGCTTGAGCTGGATGTCCGGTTCACCGGAAGGCACACAAGAAGGGAACACACGGAATTATCCGTAGCATTTATAAGCGGGTTGCTCAATAACTTAGTGGCAAAAAACCGCACACTAGAGGCAGCCACCTCCCACAGCAGGGGGAACTACACGATAAAAATAAGGGAGGTAAGGTCACAGCTCGGCAAGGAATGATTCTTTGGGATTGGAATTCATAGACGGCGTATCAAGATTCATACCCTCCATAAGGGGTCCAGCGACGCCGCTGTCCCTCAAGCAGAAGCTGATGTGGACGGGCATCATCATAGCGGTCTACTTCATACTTTACAACACGCTGGCAGTGGGGCTCAACAAGCAGGCGCTCTCCAATCCGTTCTTCCAGCTCATCAGCATAATATTCGCGGCTAAGATAGGCAGCCTGATAACGGTCGGTATCAGCCCCATAGTGCTCTCCAGCATAATCATACAGCTCATCTCCGGATCCGGGCTGATAAACATCGACATGAACGATCCGGTTCAAAAGTCGAGGATGCAAACGGTGCAGAAGCTGGCCGCCATAGGGCTCGCCATAGCCGAGGCCACCATATTCGTCTCAACGGGATACGTTACGGCGCTGCCCAACTTCTTCGGGTTTGTGATACTGCAGCTCACGGTTGGCGCCATAGTCATAATCTACCTTGACGAGATGATGACGAAGTACGGCATCACATCCGGAATAAACATGTTCATAGCGAGTGGAGTCTCGTACGCCTTCATCGCAGGCACTCTTACCATACTCCTTCCGTCCGCGGTGCAGGCGATAACGAACGGCGGAGCTGCCGCGATATCCAACGCCCTTCTGGCGTTCGGCCCGCTGTTCTTCGCGATCATAGTGCTGCTCATCAGCATATACATCTACGGCATGAAGGTGGAGCTGCCGCTCGCATTCGAGCAACTGAGGGGAATAGGCGGTAGGCTGCCCATTCCGTTCCTGTATGTCAGCGTGCTTCCGGTCATACTCGCGACGTCGCTTGAGCTTGCTATGAGCGTCTGGTTCCGGTTCTTAGCCAACATACACGGAGCGTTAGGCAACATCGCCAACTTCGTCGCGCTCTACGCGGCCCAGGGCAGCGCGGGAGGCGGCTCATCGTTGCAGCTCTCCGGAGGAATACTTTACCTGATATCACCCAACTTCCAGTCGCCTTATGCGGCTCCATACGGAATCGGAGGGTACGGCGCATACTTCCACTACCTGGCCACACAGACGTCTACGCTGATACTTCCGTGGGGCGGCCAGTTGCTCGTTCCGGAGTCCATACACGTGCTGCTCTATGTGGTGGTGCTAGTGGTGCTTTGCGTGGTGTTCGGAAAGTTCTGGGTCGAGCTAACGGGGCAGAGCCCGAAGAAGATGGCCGAGCAGCTTGGAGAGATGGGGTGGCAGATACCCGGATTCAGGAGGGACCCTAGGATAGTCGAGAACGTGCTCAACAAGTACGTGCCCACGCTGACCGTACTGGGAAGCATATCCGTCGGCCTGCTTGCCGCGCTGGCCACGCTCACCGGGGCGATAGGAAGCGGAATGGGAATACTGCTTACAGTAGGAATAATCTACATGATATACCAGCAGCTGGAGAAGGAGAACCTGTACGAGTCGTACCCCGCGCTGGCGAAGTTCGTGAAGTAACGCGGGTTTTTCCAAAGCTTTATAAAACCTGCCGATAGAACACTTATGTAAGGCAAGTCAGTAAGGTACGGGCTGATTTTCCCGCCAATACTGCAAGTGCAGGAGGGATTCACATGGAACAGGAACTGGCAAACAAGCTTAGCGCTTTCATTCAGGAGAACAAGGGCAAGAGGAAGTTCACCCAGAGCGTGGAGCTCGCGGTAAACTTCATGGGCGTCGACTTCTCGAAGCAGGACAACAGGCTCAACCTAGAGGTCAAGCTGCCGAAGGGAAAGGGCAAGCAGCTCAAGGTCATGATATTCACTGACGATGTCAACATAGCGACTAAGGCAAAGTCGTCAGGAGCCACGGTGGTGCCGGGCACCGAGATACAGAACATAGCGAACGACAAGGCAAAGCTTACTGAGATTCTCCAGTACGAGATGCTCGCGCAGCCTAACCTGATGCCTACCGTTGCCAGATTCCTAGGACAGTTCCTGGGACCGAGGAACAAGATGCCGAAGCCGCTGTTGGGATCAGACCCGATAAGGGCGATATCCGACACGGCAAACTCGATATACTTAAGAAGCAAGGGCAAGTACCTACCTACCGTGCACTGCATGATTGGGATGGAGAACATGGAAGCCTCCCAGCTGGAGGCCAACATAGACGAGGTCCTGGCCTCACTTTACAAGAAGGTGGGGAAGCAGAACGTAAAGTCCGTCTACGTGAAGCTCACCATGAGCAAGCCCCTGAAGTTGATGTGATATTATGCTTAACAAGTCGCAAAAGGTAACGTTCGCCAAGGACGAGGCAAAGGCCATCGACAAGTTCAAGGTCGTGGGCATAGTCCCGATAGCGGGCATACCAGACAGGCTCTTCCAGGCGACCAAGAACAAGATGAAGCCGAATGCGAGGTTCATATTCGCCAGGCAGACCGTGCTGAAGAGGATACTCGAGGGCAACCCCAAGACCAAGCACATGGCCAGCCTGCTCAACGACCAGTCGGTCATACTTCTGAGCAACGACGACCCGTTCCAGATATACAAGGAGTTCCAGTCAAACATAATCAAGCTTGAGGCAAAGCCGAACCAGATAGCGCCCGATGACATAAACATCGAGAGCGGCGAGACCAGCATACAGCCGGGACAGGCGGTCACCGAGCTCAAGGCTGCGGGCATAGACGTGCAGATCCAGAAGGGCAAGGTGGTGATAGCCAAGGACAAGACACTGGTCGCGAAGGGCCAGGTGATATCGCTTGCGGTATCGAAGGCGCTTCACACGCTCGGCGTGATGCCGTTCAGCGCGGTGATAGAGCCCGCAGTGATGCTGTCGGACGGCATGATGTACAAGAAGGAGGTCCTCAGGATAAACACCGAGAGCACCACCAAGGAGATACTCGTCGGATTCGCCAACGCGCTCGCGCTCAGCATCGACAGGGGTTATGTCAACCAGTACACGGTCGAGAGGCTCCTGGTCAAGGCGTACAACAACGCCATGTGGCTCGGAGTGGAGACGAAGATGCCGGTCGCTGGAATCATAGAGAAGCTGGTGGCCAACGCATCTCTCGGCGCAGCGGCGCTTGGCGAGCTCAAGCCCTCAGAATGAACAATGACGCTAATGTAAGGTGAAATAGATGGAATACGTATATGCAGCACTGCTCCTAGACGCAGCAGGAAAGGAGATAAGCGAACATAGCATAATGGATGTAGTGAAGGCAGCAGGTCTCACTCCCGACGAGGCGCAGGCCAAGGCGGTTGCGGCCTCGCTCAAGGGCGTTAACATAAAGGATGTTATCAAGAATGCCCAGAGCATGCAGGTAGCTGCGGCGGCTGCTCCGGCAGCTGCTGGAGAGCACCCCAAGAAGGCAGCGGCTGAGCCGAAGGAGGAGAAGAAGAAGGAAGAGGAAGCAGCAGGCGGACTCGCAAGCCTTTTCGGAGGAGCATAATCCCAATCATCCCATGCTGACGCGGCAAAAGGCTGCGCCAGCACGGCATTTTTCTGTAATGCCGGTAAAGGGGGAGCGGGGCAATGCATAAATAAACTGCCAAGTAATCCAGTATGTTGGTTTGAATGGACGTCTATGTCGATAAGCACAAGTGCACGGGCTGCCAGCACTGCAAGGATGTCTGCCCGGTCGCTGTCTTCGAGATGAAGGGCAGGGGAACCCCTGAGAATCCCGACGCCGAGGGGGCCAACGGGGACACGGCGCCAGAGGCCAGCAAGTGGAAGGGCCAGATAGACCCGGCCATGGAGGCCAAGTGGGCCAACGTTACCGACAACCACAAGCACTTCGCAAAGGACAACGACGGGACGAGCGGCGGCATCTCTGTCGCTACAAGCGGGAGCGCATGCATACTCTGCCAGGCCTGCCTGATTGAGTGCGAGGGCGAGTGCATCCACATAACTGACGACAACGGAACCCTATACGATTCCATATACAAGTAATTACGCTTTCTTTCTGCCACCGATAAGGCTCTTGCCTTATCTTTCTTTTTCTTTGCCTAACTGGGTGTTAGCATGATACAACTCGCGGGGAAACCGTTCGACGACAAAGAGAGCCTCTCTGCGCTCAACGCCTACGTGAGCCAATGGTTCAACGCGAATTTCAGCGAGCTCACCCCCCCGCAGAAGTACGCATTCAAGCTCATCAGCGACAGGAAGAACCTGCTGGTAACCGCCCCGACTGGAAGCGGAAAGACCATGTCAGGCTTCCTCTCGATAATAAGCAAGCTGTTCGACTACAGCCTCGAGGGCAAGCTGGAGGACAGGGTTTACTGCATCTACATCTCGCCCCTAAGGGCCTTGAACAACGACATATTCAGGAACCTCACCAAGCCACTCGACGAGATCTACGACATCATAAAGAAAGAGAAGGGAATGGAGATCATCAGGAGCAACATAAAGCAGGTCACCATAGGGGTGAGGACGGGCGACACCTCGCAGAAGGAGAGGAGGCAGCAGCTTACAAAGCCGCCTAACATAATGGTCACCACTCCAGAGAGCCTTGCTATCATACTCAACTCTGAGAAGTTCATAGAGAGCTTCAAGGGGCTCGAGTTCATAATCATAGACGAGGTTCATGAGCTGGCAAACAACAAGAGGGGAGTTCATCTCGCGCTCTCGATAGCCAGGCTCAAGGAGCTGATAGGGAAGAGGCCCGCAACGATAGGGCTGAGCGCCACGCTCTCTCCGCTCGATGAGGCAGCCAAGTACCTGGTAGGCCTGACGGACGGAAAGTCGGACGACTGCGTGATAGTCGACGCATCGTGGAGCAAGAACCTCGAGGTCAAGGCGATAAGCCCGGTCCAGGACATGATCTACAGCAAGGAGGAGGATGTGGAGAGGCTCACGTACGAGGAGATGGACAGGATAATAAAGGCCGGCAAGACCACGCTGATATTCACAAACACAAGGAGCGGCACCGAGAGGGTCGTATTCAACCTGAAGAAGAGGTTCGGCTACGCCGATGCGGACGTGGCAGCGCACCACAGCTCGCTTTCAAGGGAGTCAAGGCTGGACGTGGAGGAGCAGCTGAAGAAGGGATCGCTGAAGGCGGTCGTCTCGTCAACGAGCCTGGAGCTGGGTGTCGACATAGGCACTATAGACAACGTCATACAGCTCGGATCCCCCAAGAGCGTGACAAGGGCGATACAGAGGATAGGCAGGGCAGGCCACTCATACAAGGCCACGGCGAGGGGAGAGATGCTCGTGCTCAACAGGGACGACCTGGTCGAGTGCTCTGTCATGCTCGATGCGGCGCTCAAGAGGCACCTCGACACGTTCAAGGTTCCGCAGAATGCCCTTGACGTCCTTGCGCAGCACATAATCGGCATGTCGATAAACAAGGTATGGGACATAGACGAGGCGTTCAATGTGATAAGGGGCGCATATCCATATCACTCCCTCGAGAGGGAGCAGTACATGTCAGTGGTAAACTACCTTGCGGGCAGCTACGTCGGCCTGGAGAGCAGGAAGGTATACGGCAAGATATGGTACGACGAGAAGCAGAATAAGTTCGGCAAGAGGGGCGCGATGATCAAGGTCATCTACATGTTAAACCTCGGCACAATCCCCGACGAGGTCGCGGTGAGCGTGTACGCCAAGCCCAACAAGTTCATAGGCAGCATAGAGGAGGAGTTCCTCACCAAGCTGAAGCAGGGAGACATATTCACACTGGGGGGCAAGCTGTACCAGTTCGAGAATGCCAAGGGGATGAAGTGCTACGTCACCGAGGCGAAGGCAACGGCGCCCACGATACCACCGTGGTTTTCCGAGCAGCTTCCGCTCAGCTACGAGCTGGCGAATGAGATAGGGCTGTTCAGGAACAGCTTCTCCAAGGTGGTGAAGGAGTACATAAAGAAGAGCAAGGAAAAGGGGCTGTCGAAGATGGCGGCGATTCCCAAACCTGTCGACGATTACCTCTCAAAGCTGCCCATAGACGAGAACTCCAGGCACGCGATATTCGGATACTTCGCCGAGCAGCTTCTCTACGCGGACGAGGTTCCGAGCAATGAGCTCTTTCTTATAGAGTCGACAAGCGATCCTGAGCAGGAGAAGAACTATCTTGTATTCCACTCTCTTTACGGGAGGAGGATAAATGACGCGCTGTCAAGGGCATTCGGCATAGAGCTGTCCGAGATCTTGGACGCGGACATCGGAATAATGGTGAATGACAACGGATTCGTACTCTCAAGCGAGGACAGCATCAAGATAACGGCCAAGACTATCAAGGAGGTCATCGCCGACATAAGGAACATAGGGCTAGAGAAGATGCTCAAGGCCAACATAAGGAGGACCGAGCTGCTGAGGAGGAAGTTCAGGCACGTCGCGGCGAGGAGTTTCATGATACTGAGAAATTACAAGGGATGGAAGATAACCGTGGGCAGGCAGCAGATGAACTCGCAGATGATATTCAAGGCGGCTGAGGAGATAGACCCCAACTTCCCGATAATAACCGAGACCTACAGGGAGATACTCAACGACATGATGGACATGCCCAGGGCGCAGATGCTGCTGGACAACCTGGAATCCGGCAAGCTGAAGTACAAGGTGATTCAAACTGACATACCCTCGCCGTTCTCGCACTCAATAATAACCTTGGGACATGCCGACGTGATACTCATGAAGGAAAGGCACAAGTACCTGCAGGAGCTACATAAGCTTGTGCTGAAGAGGATAAGCGAGGGAAAATGATTCCATGCAGCTCACATCCGACATAGAGCTTGTTGAAGGGATGCCGATAGCGTACGTAAAGAGCCTGAAGGCGCTGGTCTTCTCAGACCTGCATCTTGGTTACGAAGGGCAGATGGCAAAGAAGGGGGTGTTCGTCCCCAAGGTCAACCTCAAGAAGATAATCGAGCACATCGCCCACTCCGCGACAGGCAGGGAGGTGGAGCGGCTCATAATCGTCGGTGACATAAAGAATGATTTCTCCAGAGTGGACACGGAGGAGTTCAACGAACTCTACGAACTGATAAGCTTTGCGAAGCAGGGCAAGTTAGCGCTTGTGCTGATAAAGGGGAACCACGACAACTTCGTCGACAGGTACAGGGAGCCCTTCAAGCTGGAGATCCACACTCAATCCGTCCAGATGGGCGAATACTTTTTCTTCCACGGCGAGGAAATCCCCCTGATACCGGATGAGGGCGTCACGACTCTCATAATGGGGCATGAGCATCCAGCTATATCCATAACAAACAAGGCTGGCAGAAGGGACAAGCTCAAATGCTTCCTCTACGGCAAGTACAAGAAGAAGGACCTGCTTGTCCTCCCCGCCATGAACTTCTTTGCTGGGGGCAGCGAGATGAATGTGCACAGCCCGAGCCTTCTCTCTCCAGTGCTCACCGGCCCAACAGTAAGGTCGATGAGGGCGATAGCGATAGGATACGGCTCAACGGAGGACTTCGGAAAGGTATCGGAGCTTGTAGGTCTGTAACCTTACAGGTTGAAAAACAGCGGGATAACGTTGATAAGTAGCGATATCACAACAAGCAGTGTCAGCGCCTTCACTATCTTTGCGTTCTTTATGTTAATCTTGTATATCCTCCACCCGTCGAAGATCGGGACGGGTAGCAGGTTAACTATCGCGACCAGGAAGTTGAGCATCATGGACAGCGAGAACAGCGTAAAGAGGAAGTAAACCACCTTCGCCACTGGTGTCTTCACCAAGGCGCCATATCCCAACTGGACCCCGATTATGCCGTGTGTGGAATTCGTCGGTGACGCGACTGCCATTATCGCATATGTGCCCTTATCGGTGGCTACAGTAACCGTCTCATTGGGTACATCCAATAAACCGGCAGCGCTAACGTTCTCCAGCGAATTTACCGGTACATTATTCCAGCTCAGTACCTGTGCCCCCACCGGTATTACCCCGTTGGCGGGATAGTTTGGAAGCACGCTCGCGATATTCACGCCATAGCTGTAGAAGTGCGGGGCAACGACATAGACCACTCCCAGAGTGAGCAGGAAGAACACGAAAGCCGCTATGAAGTTGGCAGAGATTCCCGCTGAGATTATCTTCGTCTGCTTTATCCCCTCTAGCTTAGCGACCATCTTCTCGTCGGGCTCCACGTATGCCCCTATTGGTATTATGCCCAGCAGGAGTACGCCGATAGACTTCAGCTTCACCTTGAACATCCTTGCAAGGACGCCGTGCGAGAATTCGTGTATGACAAGCAGTATCGCCAGCGAGAGGATGCCTGGGAGCAGGGGCAGGTCAATTCCCGGTATAAGGGGCGCGACACCCGACATCTGGCTGGATAGGGGTGCAGTGTTGGTCACACCGTGCACCAGCCCTGTTATAAACTGACCGGCACCGTACAGTATGAGGCCCATGTTGTAGACAAGTAGCGCGAATGTGTACCCTGCGAATCCCACCACCAAGGTGATTATGCTTGTCACTATGTAGATTGGGCTAAGGGCGATGTGAAGGGCGAACGGCGAGGAGCTCGCGACCGAGGAGGCGTAGCCAAAGGCCTGCAGCTGCGGCAGGTTTATGAACTGTAGCGGCACTATCAGGTACGGGAAGACGAACAGGTACATGAAGATGAGCGAGGCAATGCCGAATATGTACAGCCTGTCTATCTTCCTCCTTATCAGCGGGTAGCTGAGCAGGCCGAAGCCCAGAACCAGTCCCCATATCGCCATCGAGTGCCAGAAGGTGTTGTGCCTCTTCGCCAGCCCGTCTACGGTCGCAATCCCCCTCTTGCCCCCGACCATATAGGCGCCATATCCGCCTACAAGCCCCTTGGATCTCTGTATCACAGTTCCGGCCAGGACCATGGCTAATATTCCCAAAAGTATCCTGTTTATCGCGGAGGTGAAATTGACGGTGTAAATGTAATAAATCGCTATCGCTGAGAGGACAACCACAATGGCAACGAGCGCATTCGCTATCTTCTTATCCATCCCAACACGCTAACTGAAGATTTGAAGCCACACTTATTAAATAGTTGCCAAACCCCGCGCACGGGTATTTAAAACATCAATCCGATAAATTACTGGCGATTTGGATGGAGGAGTGCGAACTGTGCGGGAGGAAGGCGAATGATATCTACCTTGTCAACATTGAGGGTGCCGAGCTCAGGGTCTGCGTCAACTGCGCCGAGGGCAAGAAGGTCGTCGCTACATACATCCAGAAGAAGGAGGAGAAGGGCAAGGGCTTCGCTTCCACAAGGCCCCCTAGGGAGGAGGACCAGAAGCTTGTGGAGAACTTCGGCACAGTGATAAGGGAGGCAAGGGAGCGAATGCACCTGCCGCTCAAGGTGCTCGCGGAGATGATAGCCGAGAAGGAGACATTCCTCGCAAGGGTTGAGCACCAGAGCACAATGCCCTCAATCGCGCTGACCAAGAAACTGGAGAAGGCGCTCAACATAAAGCTGATTGACCTGACCTCCGACACTGGCGGCCAGAATAGGAGTTCGGGCAACACAGAAGCACCAACACTCGGAGACTTCATCAAGAGGAAAGGGAAGCAGGAGGAAAACGAGGAAGGGTAATCTGATGGCGGTCGACCTAAGCAAGCTCATAACGAAGAGGAAACTCGAGTTCGAGGAGCTGAAGGGCAAGACCGTTGCAATAGACGCGTTCAATGTCCTCTACCAGTTTCTCTCGATAATAAGGCAGCCTGACGGGACTCCGCTCATGGACTCCCACGGCAACGTCACAAGCCACCTCTCCGGCCTGTTCTACAGGACCATAGAGATACTCGGCTACGGGATAAAGCCGATCTACGTCTTTGACGGAATACCCTCGATGATGAAGCAGAAGACCATCGAGGCCAGGATGAGGAGAAGGATCGAGGCGTTCGAGGAGTGGCAGAAGGCGAAGGAGGAGGGCGACATGGAGAAGGCCAGATCCCAGGCGCAGCAGAGCACCAGGGTGGACAAGAAGATAGTCGAGAGCTCCAAGAGGCTGCTTGACCTGATGGGAGTGCCGTACATAAGCGCGCCCAGCGAGGGCGAGGCCCAGGCGAGCGTGATGTGCAAGAACGGGCTCGTCTACGCAGCAGCGAGCCAAGACTATGACACCCTGCTGTTCGGCTCTCCCAACGTGGTGAGGAACCTTACCTTTAGCGGGAGGAGAAAGCTACCGATGAAGAACGTCTATGTGAACGTGGATCCCGAGTTGGTCAACCTCAAGGAGACACTCTCCAATCTCGAGCTGAGCCAGCACCAGCTGATATGGCTTGGAATAATGCTGGGTACCGACTTCAACATGGGGATAAAGGGCATAGGGCCCAAGACCGCGCTCAAGATGACGAAGCAGGCGAGCTCCATCGGCGACATTAAGCGGATGGTGATGGAGAAGTTCGAGGTCGAGTTTGAGCTGGACGTATCTGAGGTTGAGAATCTGTTCATCGACCCTGAGGTGAAGGAGATCAACGAGGACGATCTGGAAAAGCTTTTCGAGAAGAGGTCTGACAAGGAGGGCCTGCTCAAGTTCATGAGCGACGAGCACGACTTCTCAAGGGAGAGGACGGAGAACGGAATCGCGAAGATGGCAACTGGCATTGCGCAGACAAAGCAGAAGGGAATCGGCAAGTGGATGAAGTGAGCCGCCTAGAGGGGCAAACAGGCACAAAACCTATATAAATGTTAGGGGCGAGAAGCTTAACTGGTGACCATATGGCTAAGCGAAAGGGTGGAGACATAAACGTCAACTTCGATAACGTCGAAGACATGAACAAGTTCATCAACAAGGTGGTGAACGAGCTCCTTTCCAACAACACGGTCTTAGACAACGAGGCCACCAACTCGGTTTACGGTTTCAGCATAAAAATAGAGCAGAACCGACCGCAGATGCAGCCGCAACAGAAGCCGCCGTACATGATTCCGCAGCAGAGTTCCCCTGAGAAGAGCGAGCCGCTCATAGACATATTGGACGCCAAGGACACCGTGACCGTTGTGATGATGATGCCGGGCCTGAAGAAGGAGCAGATAAACATATTCGCCGACAGCAGGACGGTGATGATAAATTCGGCGACGCCCAAGTGGGTCTACTCGAAGCATCTGACAATGCCGGAGGGGATAGACCCGAAGAGCTACAACGCGAAGATGAACAACTCCGTTCTGGAGGTGGTGTTCGCGAAGTCCTCAAGGGGAAGCCACACGCAGATAAAGCTTAACATTAGATAAAACGTGATTCGATGCAGGTAACAGTAAGAAATTCGAAAAGGAAGATAGGCAAGGCCTACAGGAACAAGACCAAGATCAAGAAGATCAGGAAGAAGCACAGAAAGCTGATGAAGAAGAAGGCCACGCGCTAGAACAGGTCTTCATACCTCTGGTTGTTGAACTCGTAGACTGTGCTGTCCTCGTTAGTTGAGAGAGAGCCTAGCATAGCCTCCCTTGTGGGGAAGCCCTTTATCCCGGTGGGAAAGTCGATCAGCAGGTGCCTTCCGTTGAACTCGAAGTAGTTGTACGACCTCATGGTCCCGTCTATCACTACGAGCACCTTCGATGACGGATTGCCCAGCGCCACCAGCACGCTGCAAAGCAGTATGTTCTTGTCTATCACGTCCCCCATCCCGAACTTTATCGTGTCTTCGGGCGAGAGCCAGAACTCCAGCGGGAGCTTGATGTCGTCTATTCGAGTCCGCACGAACTCGACAGCCTTGGCAGCGGCCTCCGGGAAGTGCCTGTCATAAGTGTAAGGCTCCAGCTCCGCCTTTATCGAGCCCGCAAGCCTGACAACCAGCTCAGCCTTCGGGGTGACGAGTGTAGGCAGCTCGGCCACGGAGATGTTCTCCTTCTCCTCTATGTACTCCCTGTACCTCGATATTATCGCGAGGTAGACCTGGCTCATCTTCGCATGCTTCTCAAGCGAATCCGTCTGACCGCCATCCCTTCCATAAACATCCATTTTTACCCGCATACATATCGCAGCAAAGGGATAAAAGAGTATTTTGCCCTACCCCTGTGATAGCGTGGACAACAAGATCATCGCCGACATGTTCGACGAGATAGCCTCTATGCTCAGCCTCGACGAGAGGCCCACCGCAAGGTTCGAGGTCAGGGCGTACCAAAAGGCGGCGCTGACGATAAGCGGGCTCCAGGAGGCGATTGAGGACATCTACAAGAAGGGCGGCAAGGAGGCGCTGATGGCACTCCCGGGGATAGGAAAGGGGATAGCCGGCAGCATAGCGGAGTACATCGACACGGGCCATATGGAAAAGTACGAGTACCTGAAGAAGGAGTACCCCATAGACATGAAGGGGCTGACCAGCATACAGGGGCTAGGGCCCAGGAAGGCCGTCGCCCTCTACAAGGAGCTCGGGGTGAAGGACATAAAGACCCTGAAGAAGGCGATCGCATCCCACAAGATAGCCAAGCTTGATGGATTCGGCGAGAAGAGCGAGGAGCTGATGCTTAAGGGCATCGCGCTTCTCGAGCGCAGCTCGGGTAGGATGCTGCTGGGGGACGCGCTTCCCGTGGCTGAGGCCATAGTGGACAAGCTCAACAAGAGCGGGCTTGTGGAAGAGGCCCTGGTTGCGGGCTCGGCAAGGAGGATGAGGGAGACCGTTGGAGACCTCGACATACTCGCCATCTCAGAAAAGAGCGCGGAGGTGATGAAGTTCTTCGCAGCACTCTCAGAAGTGGAGGAGCTCATAGCGGAGGGCCCCACAAGGACATCGGTTAGGCTGAAAGTCGGGCTCAACTGCGATCTCAGGGTCATACCGAAGGAGAGCTTTGGTGCGGCCCTGCAGTATTTCACCGGCAGCAAGGACCACAACGTCCAGGTAAGGACAATCTCGGTGAAGAAGGGATACCGACTCAACGAGTACGGCCTGTTCGACAAGAAGGGCAAGATAATGCCCACCAAGTCCGAGCAGGAGATATACGCGAAGCTGGGGATGCAGTGGATGCCCCCGGAGATGAGGGAGTCTAGGGGAGAGGTCAAGCTGGCCCAGGAGGGCACGCTTAAGATGCCGGTCGAGCTCAGCGACATAAAGGGGGACATGCACACCCACGGTATGGACAACGTCGAGAATGTGGACACGCTGGAGGCGATGGCTGACGCGGCAATGAAGTTGGGGCTCAAGTACATCGCATCAACCAACCACACCAAGGTGCTGCGCATAGAGCGCGGAATGAACGAGAAGCAGTTCGAGACTTTCTTCAAGAAGGTGGATCTGCTCAACAAGAAGCTGGAGGGCAAGATAAGGATACTTAAGGGCGCCGAGGTGGACATACTCAAGGACGGCTCCCTGGACCTTGATGCCAAGTGCCTGAGGACCATGGAATGGGTTGTCGGTTCTGTGCACAGCGACTTCGGCATGAGCGAAGAGGAGATGACTAAGAGGATGGTCAAGGCTATCGATTCCGGGCTCATAGACGTGGTCGGCCATCCCACCGGCAGGCAGATGCCGAGCAGGGACGCTTACAAGGTGGGTTTGGATAAGGTCTATGAGGCAGCGGAGAGGAATCGCGTAGCGCTCGAGGTAGACGCGAGCCCGAAGAGGCTGGACCTTAACGACACCAACATCATGAACGCTTCGAAGTACAAGGTAAAGTTTTCTATAGACTCAGACGCCCATCGAACCCCGCAATTCGCCTACATGAGGTACGGGGTCGGCACGGCTAGGAGGGGATGGCTCACCAAGGAGAGGATAATAAACACGATGAGCCTCAAGGAGCTCTCCAAGTATTTGGATTTGAGCTAGGAATCTGTTGGCACTACTTGTACTTTGCCTTGAAGGCCAGGATGAAGAGCGCAAGTGATACGCTGGCCACATTTGTCGCTATCAGCGGTATAGAAGAGATGAGGGCACCGTAGACTATCCATATCAGTTCGCCAACTGAGAGTATTATCAGCCAGACTACGGAGAGGTCGTGCGTCTCCTTCGTCTTCCAGACCTTTATCGCCTGAGGTATGTAAGCTATCGTGGTCAGAGCGCCAGCTAAAAGTCCAATTATAGTTACAGCATCCAATATATCACATCCTACACGTTTCGCAGAAGCCTGTCGCGGTCTCTCAATCTCTTTACCTTGGAATCAGCGTCATTCATCTTAATTATCAGGCTGTCAACCTTCTTGCGGTCGTGGCTATTTATAGAACCCTGAAGCTCCCACCACTTTACACCCTCCGCCGCTTTTATGTTTGTAGTCCTGAGCTCTAATGTGGCTCCCTTATCCGTCTTTATTGACGTGACGGGCCCTGGCTGAAGGCATAATTGTATCCGCTTATCTCCTGCTATTATCCCAGTTATGGTTGATTTGGTCAAGTCAGTATCATAACCATAATGCCTTATCCTGACTATGTAATGGAAATAATTGCGCCACTTGAGTTCCGAATCTGGTTTCTGGAAGAAAGCCTTAAGGTCTCCACTAACCGGCACTTGCGTTACTCTGGATTTGAATAGTTCCATTGAAGGTATATCAGTACGCTCTACCCTTCGTGTTTCTCCCCTCAAATCTAAAGCAACCCCTTCAATTGCTCCTGGAGTTTCTACCGTAGCAAATTTTGTGCCGCCCAAAATCAGCGTATCTTTAACTCCAACCACAATCTTAACCCGCTTAACATTATCGATCGGCATATCCTCACCTGTGCTTAACATTAGTTCTGCAATAAACTATTTATGCCTGCTGTGCGGCACAAACCGCCCAAACTCAGGGCGACGAAATAGGCCAGGCTCTACATGAACTTGGAGAGGTTGAACTGCTTTGTCGGTATGTTTCCCCCCCCCACGCCGCCGAACACGTTCTGTATCTCGTCCCTGATGAGGTAGAGCCTCTGCTTTATGTACTGTTCCAGGTTGTACCTGTTGGCCAGTGCTATTGCCAGGTTCAGGTACTTTTCTATGCTTCCCTTCGAGATTGTCAGCACAAGCTTGCCCTGGCATCGTGTGCACTTGCCGACCAGTGGAACCCTCCTGTACTTGGCGTTGCACGCTATGCAGCGGAACCCCTGCTTGGAGAACTTGTGCATGTTGCCTATCAGGTCCGGTATGAAGTGGCTGGATATCAGCCTTCTCGCCGTGTCGCTCTTGTCGACACTGGCGAGCCTGTCCATGAGCTTGAACTGCTGGTCTATCTTCTCCTGTATCGCGTTAAGCCTCGTGTACATGCTCTTTATCGGGGATCCCGTGACCGCGTCCGGCCCGCTCGAGTGGGTGAAGTTTATCCCGCTGAACCTTCCCTCGCCCCCCAGCCTCGACTTCACGAGCTCCACCTCCACCTCTCCGGGCGAGACATACTGCATCGTCTTATCGTAGAAGTCCAGCCCGTAGGCCTCTGTCACCTCCATGTCGTGGACCTCGTCGTCCACGTCCTTAGGCTCAACGTTAAGCGTGAGTATTATCGGCGCGTCCATTGTGCCGCCTATCGTAGTCGGCAGGTAGCTCTTGGAGAAGTTTATCAGCGCGTCGAGCAGCAGCATGCTCGTGTCCTCGTCCCCGTCGCAGTTCCTTCTCCTCGCCGAAATTACGTAAGGGTGCGCGAATCCCACGTTGGCGTCAGTGAATCCCACTATCCTGCACAGCACTCCCGCAGAGGTGTGCGGTGCAAGCGTTATCAGAAGGTGGCCGACTAGGCCGTCTATCGTCGTCACATTGTAGAACGGCTGGAGCCCGTAGTACTTCTCGAGCAGTTGATCCATGAATCTGGTCACGCCTATGAGGTAGTTGGCGCATCTCCTGTTTACCAGGACGTCCTGGTGCCTCATCTCCAGAAGCTGGTCATCTGACTCAAGCTTGTTTCCCTTGTAATCCGTCTCGTATCCTAACGAGACCAGCTTCTCTATTCCGGTCCCCACCTCCCTTGGATAGAAGTGGGTCATAGGCACGTCAGTCGCATCAAACCGCGAGGTGCCGTCCTTGAAGATGTACACGCCGTTGACTGCCCTGAGTATCCCCTTCTCCATAGCCTCGGGTATCTTGTCCCTGCTTGAGAGCCCCTTAACTCCCTTTACCATCTTCGGCAGCGCCGTGACCCCAACGGATACCATCGCGTCCTCAACGATTGCCGAGAGGTCGAGTTTCTTCATCTCGCTCCCGGATGTCTTGCCTTCGCAGAAGCCGCATATGTCGAGCGTCGACTCCCTGCCGCAACTCCTGCATATCTTCTCTATCCTCGCCCTCGACTTGTGCATCTTGCAGTACGGGGCGCCAAGTATCTCATTTCCCTCCAGGCACTTGAAGCGCGCAGCCTCCACCTCAACATCCGACTTGAACTTCCTCTTTCCTCCAGTGTAGGCTTTTGATATGCTCCTCTCCTTCCCTCCGTACTCGCCGATTGGGAAGAGCGCGTGAGGTGCGGGCTTCATCAGCCTCTCCTTCGCCTTCTCGGGCCTTCCTATCCTGCCGCCGAGCCTAGTAGAGCGCTTCATTATCTGGAACGGAGATGTGTCATTGACGATCTCCAGCGCTGGCTTCGACCAATCTATTCCGTCCAGTGCTTTGTCGTCTATCTTTACCTTGCCTTCCTTTGAGAATCCGAGCGATGCGACAATGCTCTGCGCGTCGTCGCCCTCTATCTTAACAACGCCGTTCTGTTCAACATGTGGTATGCACAGCGTCTCCACAGTCGCGACGAGCCGCTCTGTGGCATCGATGTCGAGCGAGCTGATCTGGAACAGGTCCTCACCATCGCTCTTCATCCTCGACAGCACCACAGCCTTCCACAGCTCCTGCAGCGCGTCGGCATCTATCTCCGAATACTCATAAATGTATCTTGGGTGCATGGGCACGAGGTGGACCATCGATATCTCATAGGCCTCCTTGAAGCTCTTCGGGTCCCCCTTAACGTCCGCACCCTTGGCGTTGAGCTGGGCCATCCAGTACTCCTCAACGTAGCTCGTGGGCGCAAGCGGGGTGTTGCTCTTCTTGAAGTCGCCGTATGTTATCAGCACGTCCCCAACCGCTATTATCCTCGTTATCCTGCTGCTCAGCTCCTTCGCCTTCGCTATGTCGTTTATCCTCAGAGCAGTGCCGTCGTCAAGCTTTACGAACGGGCCCTCTATCGAGTCTACCGGCGTTGCTATGCAGCCCTTTCCGGGCTTCTCGATCTTGAGCTGCGTTCCCGTAGCTATGAACTCGTCTAGTATGTACATGCTCGCGGTGCTGAACCCCTTAGCCGCTATTCCGGTCATCCTAGACCTCCCATACCTCAGTCTGAAGCTTCCGGGGTGTCCGGGATATGCAAGCACCGGCCTACCCGCAACAAGCTCCTGGAGGAATACGGACTCCTTCGTGCCCTTATCCGCCTCAGTCGGCTGCCTCTTGTCCACCTTTATTATCCCGTTGAGCCAGCTCCAGTCGAGCCCCGCGTTCTTCGTGTGCTTGAGGACGCTCTTGGCCTTCTGCGCTATGCCCTCGCACAGAACGAGGCAGATTCCTCCCCTCACCCTGTTGGTCACAGCCTGCTCCTTGCCCGTGGCGTCGAGTCTCTTGATGTTCCTGTGTATGCTGAGCTCTATCTGCTCTGTCGGGAGGCCGTCCACGCAGACGGGGCAGTTCTCTATTACCATCCGTATGTCGGCGTCGCTGGGCTTGTACTGCAGTCTCGCGCAGCGTGAATCATAAATTTGTATCTCCTCCAGGCACCTCTCCACCTCGGCCTTCTGCGCCTTGTACGCGCCGATGTTGAGCAGCTTCCTTCCGTAGTCCGCGAGCGCCACCGATAGCGCCATGCTGGTTCCTCCCGCTCCCCTTATCGGCCCCGCGTAGAGCACCGCTATGTAATCAGAGCCCTCGATGTCCTTGTGAAGCTCCACTCCCTGCAGGCCTTCAGTCGCTGCCACCACCACTCCCTCCGTAAGTATGGCCAGCCCAACTCTTGCCGCGAGCGTCAGCCTCTTCTCAACGCTATCGCTCTCGAAAGTCTTGCCGGTGCATATCTCATTGACCATCTTGAACGCGAGCTCCTGCCTGTTCTCTATCCCTATCCCGTTTATCATCTTGGCAAGCCCCTCGACCCCCAGTATTCCCTCCACCCTGGTGGCGATATCAGGAGCCGGCTTTATCTCAACGTGCGGCTCGGGGTCAAAGCCCCTGGACCTCGCGCTCTCCGCTATCTCGAACGCCTTGTAGAAGTCGCGCTCAAGCCCTGCAAAGTATTCCTTCGAGTCCATCATATCTCCCTGTTGAAATCCACAAGGCTCATGTTGCCCGTCTTCGTCTCGAAGACAGACATCAGGCAAGGCGTCGGTATGTGGCCCTGCATCACTTGGTAATCTGTCCTGGCCTGCCACGTGCCGCTGTTCACTATCTCCACACCGTGGTAGGAGGCGTAGCCGTTCTTGTGCACGTGGCCCATCTGAAGTATGTCCGGTATCTTCTCTATGACAAGGTTGTCGTTCTTGCTGGGCACTATGATGTTGCCCCCGTAGATCGGGGAGAGGTGCCTCCTCTTCAGCATTTCTAGCATCGCCTTCTCAGGATTCGCGTAGCTCATGTTAGGTATGGATGCGATGACGGAGTCGAGCGAGGTGCCGTGGTATGCAAGCAGGTCTACGCCGTGAAGAGTGAGGAAGCTAGGGTTAGGCAGCAGGTGCACGTTCTCCATGTGGAAGTCGCCGATCAGGTCCGGAGTCAGCTCCGGCTGCGGCTCCGCCCTCTGCACAGCGTCGTGGTTGCCCGGTATTATGAAGACGTGTATGTACTCCGGAATCGCGCGTATGAAATTGAAGAATGTCTTGTACTGGTTGTAGACGTCGAGTATCGAGAGGTCCCTGTCCTGGCGCGGGTAGACCCCGATGCCGTCCACCACGTCGCCCCCGATGACCAGATACTTTATCTTCCCTGCCAGCGCGGTCTTTCCGCTAACGTCTCCGTTGAGCCACTTCACGAAGTGGGTGAAGTTCTTCTCCATGAAGAGCTTGCTGCCCACGTGGGTGTCGGATATCATCGCTATCGCGATATCCTCTTCGGTGCTCTTCCTCTCCTTGAGCTGGACGTCGGGCCAGACGATATCGCTCGCTATGACGAACGGGCCGGATATCTTCCCCCTGACCGCGAGCACCTCGTCGTTCACGATGTTTCCCGCGCTCTCGAAGAGCGACCTCGCCTGCTTCGAGCTCCCGTTCATGAACATCACCTTAGCCTCGCCGGTCTCGTCCTCCAGGATCATCATTATGTTGCCGTTCTTGGTGACTATCTTATTGAGCACGATCCCGAGAAGTGTGACCTCTCGCCCTGCGGTGTAAGTCTTTAGCGCCTCCACCGATGGCAGCACCCCGCTCACAGCGCCCCTGTGTGTCTCGAGTATCTTCCTCATCTTCTCCAGCCTGCTCTTGAAATGCTGGACGAAGTCGTCCACGGTGCCCTCCGCCCTCTCGATTGGGTTGTTGCTTACCGTGTAGCGCGCATCGACCTCCGATGCCATCGGCATGAAATCTGTCTTCTGCACAATCTCTATCGGCATGGGCGCCTTCTCTAGGTCGAGGGCCTTGACTATGTTCTCTATCTCCTCATTGTTGACTATGGCCAGCTTCTCGAGATTTTTGTAGCGCTCCAGAAGTCTTGAAAGGATTAGTTCAGCGTTCAGCTCATTGACGAGGTCTGGGCGTATGTCCCCGGCGACAAGAATGTTGGCCCTTGACAGCCGGCTAACGAGATCCTTGATGACATTTTCCCCAGCCATGTTATGAAGTCTTGATGGATTCAAGCATGCTAAGTATGCTCCATATGCCCGTCCTCGCCTGCGGGGGAAGGTTTATGTCGTTGCTCACAGCATCGAGGCTGTATATCGCCGACGAGATCCTGACTATGTACTCCCCCTGCGATGCCAGCTTGTTCCTGGCCTCCGTTATGGCGCTCCTCACGTTCTTAGGGACGCTTGTGTCCTCCATCAACATCTCCATATGCCTGATAATGTCCTTTATCGTTTGCTCCATCTGTGCATCTTCAGCCATTTCAACACCCTAATAATTAGACAATAGGCTTTCCCAATCAAGCTATTTATACATAGCGGCTCACATGTGGTAGCCCGTAACCTTGTAGCCCTTGAACTCGTCCAGAAGGCTCTTTCCGTAGACCATCCTGGCCAGCCCCTCGAACTCCATCCTCGCGCCGGTGAGCCCGTTGTGCGGCCTGGGCTCCTCGGGCATGCCGAGATACGTGTATATCACGTCCGCAGTGAGGTGGTTCCTATGGCCCTCCTTTGTAGGTATCGCCATTTTCTTCTTCAGCATTATTGCGTAGGCTATCGAGTGCATGTCTATGGTCCTGTGCCCGAAGTCCCAGCGGACCTTGCATCTCCTCGCCGCAGAGTCTAGGAAGTCCCTGTCGAAGGAAGTGTTCTGCCCCGCGATGGTGTGCACGCCGTGGGACTTGAGCACCTTGTAAATGTCAGTCATCATCTTCTTCTGGGGAAGCCGCTTGGGCGACCTAAGCTCCTTCCTTGTGGCGCCGTTTATCTCAAGCGCCTCGTCGTTTATCACCGCCCCCTTGAACGGCTTGCACTCGTAATAGTACTCCCTCACCTTTCCCTCTGAGTAGAGCACCACCCCGACGCTAACTATCGAGCACTTCCTGCTGTCGAGACCCGTGGCCTCGACGTCCACAACCGCCACTCCATCGAACATTGTCATGAGATCACACATACGGTATGTTTAGCACAGATCTTGCAACCAGCCCTATTATTATCGTAACCGCCGCGATGCCCAGAGAGATTGCCAGCGTCCTGAGCACCCTTCGCCTTATGCTAGTGTCGCTGACTATCGATATCAGCGCGGCCACGAACGAAAGCACTATGCCAGTCAGCACCACGGAGCCAAGCACTCCCCACGCCCCCGCCAGCCCGAACATGAACGGGACAAGGGGCACCATCGCCCCCAGTATGTAAGACAGGCCCACGTAGAACGCGGATATCCTTGCCGATCCCTTCAGCGGGCTCTCCGTCTTGACTATGCCTACGCTCCTCTCGTACTCCATCGAGAGGTAGACGCCGCCGGCCATGGAGAGCGTGCCGGCGACAGCGACTATGAATCCGCTGAGAAGCACTATCACCGGATCCCTGAGCGCTATGCCCAGCCCCGCCGTGGCAGCAAGTATCTCCACCAGCCCGTCGTTCGCCCCAAGTATGACGTCCCTTATGTTGTTCAGCACCGGGCTGTGCTCTATTATCCCCCTCTTAAGCGGATCCTCGGCCCTGTCCATCTCCCTCTCCGCCTTCATCAGCTTTCTGGACTCATTGGTGTTACCCGAGGCCTTCAGCGCGGCGTTGAGGTCGTTCACGAGCAGGTTCTCGCCGTACTCTATCATCTTTGTTGTGAGCGCTATGCCCAGAACCGCCTTACAAACGTATATCAGCCCGGCCATGAGGCCCAGCCTGAGCTCCGATGGCTTTTTCATCCCGCCGCCAAGCAGCTGTATCCACACCCTCGTGTGCCCCAGCTCTATTTTGGCGAGTTTGGTGAGCAGCGCCTTGATTCCCGCATTGCGCTCAGTCGCCGCGAACCTGGTGTAGACCTTCCAGTGCAGCAGCTCGTCAAAGTAGAGCGCCTGAAGGTATTTCCTCTCCCTCTCGTCCATCTCCGCACCGGTCGCGAGGATATGGCAGCAAATATTATTATAGTTGAACTTGCAAGTAAGATTGGTGAGATGATGAAGACCTACCTGGGCTCCAGCTCAGCAATTTTGATAGACATACTTCTGGCTGCTGTTTTGGCCGGGCTCGCATGGCTTGGCACATCCGATCTGGGATCAACTGCTATCGTGTTCGTACTGTCAATCCTGATACTGTTGGGACTGTCGGTCCGAGTGGTCAAGGAGTGGAACCGTATGCCTGTTCTCAGGCTGGGAAGGTACCAGGGGATAATAGGACCGGGCCTGATCGTCATACTGCCGTTCATAGAGTCCACACCGACGTTCGTGGACCTGAGGGTCATAAGCACAACGTTCAGCGCCGAGCAGACGCTAACTAAGGACAACGTTCCGGTCAACGTTGATGCGATACTGTTCTGGCAGGTAAAGGATCCGGAGAACTCGATACTCAAGGTACAATCATACATCAACTCGGTGCAGCTCGCGGCACAGACAGCGCTCAGGGACAAGATAGGCAAGAGCCTGCTGTCGGAGATGCTTGCTGGGAGGGACATAATAGGCGACGAGATAAAGTCGCTCATCCAGGAGAGGATATCCGACTGGGGAACCAATGCCATATCGGTCGAGCTCAGGGACGTCAAGATACCGCAGGAGCTGCAGGACGCAATGGCAAGGGTCGCCACTTCAGAGAGGGAGAAGATGGCAAGGGTCACTCTAGCAGAAAGCGAATCGCTTGCTGCCGACAAGATGATAGATGCGGCGAAGAAGTACCAGACCAACCCGTACGCCATGCAACTGAGGGCGCTCAACATGCTGTACGAGATGAGCCTCATCGGCAAGAACATGATGGTGTTCATACCCACGGAGTCGAAGGGCTTCAGCATCCCGACCCCAATAGGCGTTGCCGGTTTGCAGGATATAATGAACATGAACCTCAAGAAGGTGCAGAACGCCACTCAGCAGAAGGCGGCTGACAACAAGGCCAAGAAGAAAATGCAGCCTGATGAAGAGGAGGCGAAGGACGAGGACGGGGAACAGTAATCCCCTCCTCTCCCCTGCGTCAAGCAAAACGGAAAGTGCTATTCGCTGATTTTAGCGTAGAGTTTATAAGCGTTAAATATAGTTTATAACCCTGTTATAAAACATCTTTCAGCACTTAAGTGACGCAATGCTTAACACCTACCTGACCATCGCGCTTTCGGTAATCATGGGGATGTCGATATTCATATCGATGCCCATAGTGTTCCGCAAGAACATGAGCCTCAAGCGGATGCTGTTCTACAACGCGTTCGCCATAGGCATACTCGTCTTCCTGTTGATGGACATCTACGGCGACGTTGCCGGAATCTTCGGAGACAGCACCATAACGAATCCCACCGAGATAATATTCATAATAGGATTCGTCGCATCTTTCCTCTTTTTCATATTGCCGAAGGGCAGCAGGGATCCTGAGGCCAGCCCAAAGAGGACATCCGTCCTCGCCGCGATAGGCATAGGCTTCCAGAACCTGACAGAGGGGCTGGTGTTCGGCTCCGCAGGCGCAGCCGGCCTGATATCCATCTACGTGCTTTCAGTGATCGGCTTCTCTCTCCAGAACATAACCGAGGGATTCCCGATATCGATGCCGCTCATCGGGCTAAAGAAGAAGATGGAAAAGAAGTTCGTGGCCGGCGTCTTCCTGCTGGGCGGCCTTCCTACGATAATAGGCACCCTCATCGGTCTGGTCTTCTTTTCCAACCTTTTCATAGTCTTCTTCGACTCACTCGCCAGCGCCGCAATACTGTATGTCGTGCTCGTGCTGTTCCACATCAACATAAACAGGTCTAGGTCTGCCAAGAAGAACGAGACTAACCACGCAATCTGGCTAACTTACGCCGGAATACTTGTGGGCTTCGCTGCGGCATTCGTAGTAAATTATATTGTGGTAGCCTAACTTTAGGGAAAGGCTCCACATTGGGCCGATAACGGGAAGATCACTTCTTGCCCTTCTTCATACCGGATGCCTGCCAGACGCCCACTGGGTTGCCTTCTGGGTCGAGGCCCATTGCCGTCCAGCCCACGTTCGGTACCATCATCTTCTCAGTCAAGACCTTTCCGCCCTGCTGCTTGAACTTCTTCAGCGTGGCGTCTATGTTGGAGGTGTTGATGTAGTTCATCGCCATCTCCCTCTTGCTTCCCTTCTTGTACATGCCGCCCATGACCGCCTTCGAGTTGGCGCTGGTCTTTATCAGCCAGTACTTCATGTCGTGCATTCCCGAGTCGCTGAACTTCCACTGGAACACTCCCGTGTAGAACTTGCTCAGCTTTGCCGGATTCCTTGCAGGAATCTCAAAATGGACTATGTCGTTTCCCATTGTCTCACCGGTAAATACAGCTCAGCTCGGCTATATATCCGTTTGCGGAGCCGACATTTACCCGAATCCAATCGGCTCAGCTCTCGAGCTCCTCTCCGAGCTTGTCGAGGCTCTGAGTCCACCCCGCGGTCATTCCGTCAATGGCGAACTTCACTTGAGGAAGGTCCGTTGCCTTGGTCACCACCATATGCATCGTCAACCTTGTCTTTTCTCCGACCGCCTCGAATTCTACTGTGGTCGTCGTCTCAAGCTGTGGGCCCTTCTCCCTGTCCTCAATCGCCACTCCACTGTAAACAAGCTTTTTTGAGGGTATGACCTCGATGAATTTTCCGGTCATAGGCCACCTCGTGCCCTCGAAGCTCCCCATCTCCTTACCTGCGAGCATTACGATGTGTATCTTGCCCCCTACGCGCGCATCGACTTCACAGACAGGGTTTGTGACTCCCCTAGGCCCCCACCACTTTGCAAGCATATCGGGGTCTGTCCACGCCCTCCAGACGAGCTCAACCTGGGCGTCAAACACCCGGTTTATGGTAACTTCCCTTTTGGGTTGATCTGTTTCCATGTTGCTCACTTCTTATCTTGTTATCGCCATCAGCTAATCGCTTTCTTCACCAGCGCCCGGATCCTTGCCTCTTCGGCAGCTGTCAACTTCTTCAGCGCGAAGGTGACCGGCCACATGTTGCCTTCATCCAGGTGCGCCTTGTCGCTGAAGCCGAGCGTAGCGTACCTCGATTTGAACTTCTGCCCGCTTTGGAAGAAGCATACGACATCGCCGTCCTTGGTGTACGCAGGCATCCCGTACCAAGTTCTCATTCCGAGGTTTGGCGCGGCGGCTTTGATGAGGGCATGGAGCCGCTTTGCCATACTGCGATCAGGCTCCGCCATCCCGTCAATCTTCGCGAGCACGGCGCTCTCCCCTTCCCCCTTTCCTGCGCGCTCTTGGAGGGTTTCTTTCATTGCGGCTATTTCCTCCTTTGTCAGTCCCTTCTTTGGTTCGCTTGCCTTTGCCATTTTATCACTGATTATTGCCAAACTTTAGGATAGCTTTTTTTGTATGGCGGCGATTATCTCGTTGATCGCCTCGTCCGAAAGCTTTTCGCTGCTGGTAGTTTCTGCAGGGTTGTTGATCAGCAGCCCTCTCTCGCCTATGAACCTCCTGCCAGATGCCGCCACTGCCTCTTCCAGCCGTCTCTGTGATACCCTTATCTTGCTCCCCCCAACGATTGCATAGAACTCCCTATCCGTATCCACTCCGTACAGCTTTATTATGGACTCGGAATCGGAGCTTACCAGATAGCCCAGCGCACCGTAGGGTATCATGAGCAGCTGGTTGAAATCATCCAGAAGCTCTTTCAGTATTTTCATCCTGTCCCCATCCGCGTTCTTGGAATCTGGCCCCTCAAGCTTCGGCCCCGCCTTCTTGTCACCAAGCTCCTCAGCAATTTCCTCAACGTCCTCCTCTATCGAGTATTTGCCCGTAATACTCATGAGTCGTTGCTCAAGCGCCTTTATCCTCTTTATCAGCGGCTCATCCTCTATGTTCCTGTACAGCTTTTCAATTTGCTGGGTCGCCGGGTTAACCACCTCCGCAGCAGGCTTCGGCATATCCGGCTCGTTGGCAAGTGCAGGATTAGACTCCATCGGTTCTGTAGCTATAGCCATTAGCCCACTTTAACATAAAACGCCTTGGCCGGGATTCGAACCCGGGTTGCAACCGTGACAGGGTCGTATGCTGACCACTACATTACCAAGGCAGTGTATTGTAATTGTTTTACGCTCTTTTAAGCTTTTTGGGATTTGAGGAAGTA